>Ga0214545_1009465_pt1 | contig 14828 bp, 8 predicted proteins | sample CNSS4metaG_FD_160064 | JGI IMG/M metagenome (GOLD analysis project Ga0214545, IMG submission 160064) | Root nodule microbial communities from cowpea collected in UCLA plant growth center, Los Angeles, California, USA - CNSS4 | ecosystem: Host-associated > Plants > Roots > Nodule | place: USA... | reverse complement strand
ACTTAGGGAATCAAAAATAACAAACACAAATGAAAGGGATGAAGGATTAGTGAACTTCCTTTCTAAACATGCTTAGTCTTCTTAAGCATGTGCCTTCATCCTTGGTTGGGGTCAATCCTTCATCACAAATTCAGACAACGAAAAATTTCATGACAAATAGAGGGATCAAAAGAGTAATTTAACCTAAATTTTTTATATTTCATGAAATTTTTCTTACGAATTTCTTATAAAATTTTGTACGAAAAAACATTTTTTTATTATTTTTTCTAAGAGTTTAAATTGACTATTAATTCTTTCGAAGATAATTATTTCTTACGAAATTATAAAATTGGAAAGTATTTCTTATAAAATTATAAAATTTGGAAGTACTTCCTACAAAACTTTTTGTGAAAAATATTTTGCGTAAAAATTGATAGCAATTTCTTGCTAATTATTTTTCATAAAATTTTTAATATATCTTGTGAAAAAAATTTCAAAACAAAATTAGTAAACAATATGTATTTTTTTAATAGTGATAATTAATGTGATTATATTTTGTACAACGTTTTTTCCTTATGAACATAATTAAGTTTTCTTAATTTAATACTTAAGAAAATTAATCAACATAAATATCAGTTATGATAATAAAAAATTATAAATATTATAAAAAGTTGGCAAACTATAACTATTATATATATATATATATATATATATATATATATATATATATATATATATTTTTTACAAAAAAAATATAAATAATAAAAAAAGTTAAAAAAATATATATAATATATATATATATATATATATATATATATATATATATATATATATATATTTCTTACAAAGAACTTAAGGTGAGCTTTTGGATAGGTGGCAAGATCTTGATGACTTTGATAGACCTTGATGTTTTAAGGATTGAAATACAGGAGAAGATTCATCTGCAAAAAACTCTCATGTCCGAGTCAATAACAGAGTTTTTAGAATCTTTTATGAGGAAGAATGAGTATATCAGAGTGTGTGTATTCCTTGGAGAATACTAGATATTGATTGGACCTTTTGGACCTTGGATCGAGGCTACAATTGGGGTCAAATGTTCTTGTCGAGAACTTAAGGCAAGCCTTCAGACTAGTATTTATAAGGCCTTTTGGCCTTAGACCCATCTAGTGAAATAGGTAATGTAATATCAAACAATATTAGTAAAATAACGACTTACCTCAAATAAGCAATAATAATAATAATAATAATAATAATAATAATAATAATAATAATAATAATAATAATAATATTTTGACGCCTTATCTGATGATATGCAAATATCCTGTAATATATGATATCAAGACATAATCAAACTACCAAGATTTGTTATGATTACTTTTAATATGTATTTACCCAATAGTTGTATCTAAATATATTTTTTTAGTCTTTTTCTTGATGGGGCTAATTGGTCTCATTGGACCATGTTACTTAGCATAATTTATTGGGCTGGATATAAATAAATAAATAAATATATATATATATATATATATATATATATATATAATGTAAGTTTTTTACTAGTATTATACAATATGTCTTTTAATCAAAATGAAAGTTATTAATGTGAAAATAATATTTATATTTTGAAGTAAAAATAATGCATCAAAAAGAATTTATTGATAAAAAGAAGACTAAAGTAAAGTAGAGAGATAGTTACATTACTAATCCAAAGAAATATTCCAAAATACAATAAGACGATTGGTGTCAAGATGATAGTTATTGGTCAAAAGAATCATGAAGCAGATTACTTATTTATTGAAAAAGGAAGACGTTGTGGAGAACGTGGAGAAGTTGAAGCTGCTATTTTAATGTGTCTCTACGTAAAAGATGACAAGTGGACCATCAACAAACACATAGTATAAGTTTCGTGCAAGAAAAAAATAATTGTACAGTTGCTTCAGAGTAGTCTATAAGTGAGATTTTTTGTTGTAATAAGGGTAATATATAAAGGGATTACTTGCCATTCTTAATTTTTTCTTTCTTGATTCAAGACATCTTTGAGGTAAGTCAAGCTCTTTTAAATAATTTAAATTCTTAACTTAGAAAATTTTTCCTTTTAAATCACAGGTGCCTTGCACTTTCTTTCTGGAGTTAGAATTTGGTAATTTAGGATTAGGTTCAAAAATCACTTAAAGAAGAGTTATATAGAAAAGGTAATGAAATAAAAAAATCTATATTATGTTAGAAAAACAGAGGGCACCGAAAAAAGTAAGGCTCAATTTGTAGATACTTAATCCAACTTTGGTTTTGTATATCAATAATTATAGGTTTAATCACATGTACCATTTTCGTTATAAAATCTCAATTGGATCTCAACTTCAAAGTTATTTCAATTAAGTCCTATTTTTCGAAAATTTGTTCTAATTTGGTCCTTTCCGTTAGAAAATTATTGACGACGTTAAGTGTGTGCCACGTGTATATTTTTTAAATTTGTTTTAAATTTTTAATTTTTTTTACTTTTTTTTCTTATAAAGATAACTGACACGTGTCAAATTAGGGATTTGCCACGTGTCAGCTTATGATTTTTTAATTATTTTTTAATTTTTAAATTAAAAAAAATCTGTCATGTGTCAAAATATGATTCTGTCATGTGTCAATTATTTATGTGAAAAATTTCGATTTGGTTTCTATTTCTGTTATTTTGTCTCAATTTAGTCATAATCTCTTTTTAAACAGAAGTAATTTTATTTCTTCCAAATTAAGACCAAATTTAACTTTTATATCAATATTACTATGATATTTTGTCTTAATTTTATTTAAATTTTTAACCAAATATTTCAATTTATTTAATAATTTCTAAACAACTTACATTTGAATTTATAAAGTTGTTTAGAAATTATTAAAACAAATTTTTTAAACAAAGTTCAATGCAAAATTTAAATTTAAATAAAATTAATTTGGTTAAAAATATCTATTATAATAAAAATATCATTATAATATTTATATAAAAGTTAAATTTGCTCTCAATTTAGAAGGGATTAAATTACTTTAGTTTAAAAAGAGATTATGACTAAATTGAGACAAAATAACAAATACAGAGACCAAATCGAGATTTTTCACATAAATAATTAACACGTGGCATAATCATATTTTGACACGTGGCAATTTTTTTAATTTAAAAATTAAAAAAATTAAAAAAATCACAAGCTGACACGTGACAAAACCCTAATTTGACAACCGTCAACTATTTTTTTCAAGAAAAAAAAGTAAAAAAAGAAATTAAAAATTAAAAAAAAATAAAAGAAAAACCACGAGCTAACACGTGGCACACACTTAACGTCGTCAATGATGTCCTAACGGAAATTACCAAATTGAAACAAATTTCAAAAAATAGGACCTAATTGAGATAACTTTGAAGTTAAGGACCCAATTGAGATTTTGTAACGAAAACAGGAACCTACCGTGTGATTAAACCATAATTATACATTAAAGATATTAAGGAAATTTCCTATGTGTTGAGGACATCAAATAGAGAACATTATTTAAAGATGCGATACACATGTTGACATGTGAAAAAGTGGAAAAGGGGCATGTCAAAGCAAGTAGAATCGAATAGAAAATACTATTTAAAAATGATATCTAGAACGATGTGGGAAGTTTTAGGACAATTTCTCCCATTTATGTATTTTCCTTTTTATTTTATTAGGTCAAATAACTGTCAAAGGAGGAAAAAAAACATAAATAAGGGTGTCAAATGTAAAATAAGGGTAACAAATTATGAATGCAATTTCAATTATAATGACAAATGTTGCAAATAGGAAAATGGCAAGATGAATGTTGACGGTAGCAACTTGGGTCGCCGCTCTCATTTATTTCCTTTATCATCCTTAGTAATTTAATTTCCTACAATTTACATTTCTACAAAACCCTTCGCCATCATTCTATTCTTCATCTATCATTCTCCACTTTATTTCTATTTTTTTGATTCCTCCATTAGTACATACTTAACAACAAAAAATACCAAAAACATGATCTCTAGAAAGAAATGCATGATCTGTTGAATTAAGGACTTTTGTGGCTTTGATCCACACCCTAAGGGAATTGTTTGTTAAATTGATCTTGATAATGGATGCATAAAACATTCAAACACTTTAAATTAAATTGAAAAACATTAAGTTTACTTTCCCAATGTCAATGAACTCGTGTCGAGTAGATTGGATTCATTAAAGGACACTTGTGTAAGCATCGAATTTGAACCCTCGAGAAAAAAATTGGCATGCCCAGTGGGACCACTTGTGTTTGGAGGATCATGTACAAAAGGTTAGTTTTGAGAGAACAAATTTTAAAGAGTGTATGATATTGAGGAGTGGAAAATTAACGATGTCCACATAATATACATGGTGCAACAACATCCAGAAATAATAGGTATGTGGCCCCTCCTTTTACTACTGTTAGTCAAAATTTAGGAGCAAACCATTGAAGATACTAGAAGTTAAATGATTTGTCAAATTTGAGTAATCCAATAACAAATACATGTTGAACCAAATATAATTACACTAGTAGAACATGCATTGCACAAGGTGAGTAATTTTAAAGTAGGTTGATCAAGAATTCTTAATGAGCGATACCCATGGGGGATGCCTACGTTCTCGAACAATAATCAAGTCAGTTTGGAAAGAAATGGTGAAAAACTAAAATGCCTCTTTGTATGTTATAAGATAACAAATTAATGATAGTAATTATGAGATGGTCAATACTTTATATTCAAATGATGGTTGTGTTGATTCGCTTGATTCAAACCACAATTAAGAGTTTCCAAAAAGTAGTATACCAAATGGCTCAAATAAGGCAGGCTTTGGCAATCCCTCAAGTCGAAATTGTTGAGACACCTCATGTGAAAAATAATAATTTTGATCAACAAGGGAATGTTAATCTTGAATTCAAGACAATGTAGGTAACTTCGAATTCAATACACATTTAATGAGAAATGTTTGAATGCTTAAAAGAGGTCAAAATGTTGATCATTTATTGAATATGGGACAAAATAGAAGAAGAAACATAGAGTATGATGATTCAAATACAACCATAATTTGAATAATGGACAAATAAAATGTGCGAATATGATACCTAATCCAGGCATGGAGATAAGCTTTATAATCAACCTTATTTTGTGTCTGATAATGTAGATTTTTACCATTATCTTGGCTATCTTTTGCTAACAAAATCAACTCCTCTTGAGCTTTTTACCCACTTAATCCTCATTTTTATTTTGTTTTTGTAAATAAATACAATATGGGTTACATAGATCTAATTATACCACTAATCCCCATTTTTGTGACCAATTTAATGATAGGAAGCTTTTGTCTAAAGGCAAAGAAGTTGTCAACCAGAGAAGAAAGAAGAAAAAAAGCCAAAATTGAAGATATAAACATAGTAGTTCAAGGTTGAGCGCTAGAACTCATGGATGAGCCCAATTCCTCTTGTATTTTCCATCGCTCAGCGCAAAAATTCAAGGCTGAGCGTCATTCTTCTTGCTTTTTAGGCGCTGAGCGCCAAAAGCCAGCGTTGAGCGTTGAATGGCTCACATTTTTTGGATGTTGAGCGGTGTGGGGAGGATGCTGAGTGGCAACTATACTGATCTGGCAAAATTAAACCTATTTCTTCTGGATTCTCGAGGGGAAACCATCTTTGGCAGTGTGGAGGCACGAAGAACAAATTTTTGGGGAGCTTGGAGGAGTGTTAGGGCTTGTGGGAACAACTCCATCTTCCTCTTTGTATCTCCCTTCTCTTCCATTTCTTCCATTTGTAAGCTTTATCTCTCCATGACAATGGAGAGCTAAACGCATTTTTGTTAGGGTTAGATGTAGCCACAAAACTCTTGTGTAAATGCAAATGTTTTGATTATATATATGCCTCTTTCATTAATTGTTAGTCTTCTTGTTTCTTCACTTAATGCTTGCATTGATTTGACTATCCATTACATCATATTTGGTTCTTTGGGTGTGGAAATATCTTTTGAAACCATGAATTGGAACAAGAAAACCCAATGGAGTTTGTATCTAGAAATGGGACTTGACCCATTGGTTGTCTTAAACCTTAATGCATAATGCGGATTTGCTTATTAAGAGTTCAATGGATTGACTCTTAATAAGAAAATTTAGGCTCATTCCACTAAGGAATTAGGGTTTGAGTAAAATTGTGGGTTGACATTAGCATATTAATGTAAAGGATGCAAATTTGTAGTTGCATGAGAGCATAGTTGGTGAATTCTGGGGTGTATTTTAAGTTAGTCTTAGCTTGCTTTTTGTTTGAATACATGTTTACATAAGTGTTGAGTGCCAAGGTTCAAAGGTTGAGAGGAAAAACAAAGAAAATAAAAATACTACAGCTCTGACGCTCAGCCTTGCCCTGTACCACTAAGCTTCAGCGAAAGAAAAGTGCCCACTACAGCTTCAGCGCTCAGCACTAATTTTGGGCGCTCAGCGCCACACCAGAAAACCCTATTTTTACTTATACAACGTTGAACGCTGGTTTTGGGCGCTCAGCATTGGCTCGAGCATCAGTTTTGAATCATTTGGGCTGTGTGCACAATTATTTGGCCCAATATTACCCAACGCTCAACCTAAGCCTTTCTCACTCTCACTCTCCCAATTTCGAGCCACTGCTTTCCAATCCTCAATCTCTCTCAAATTTAAACCTTAACACTACCTCTCCAATCCCAATCCCAATTTCATAACCTAACCTAGATTATGCCTCAATTTCAACGCTCACCACTACCACTCCAACCTGGCCAGCAACCAACTACCCTCATGATGCATGGCATATGATGCAGTTCTAGATGCAATCCCTAGACCTCAAGCTAAATGCCCTCAAACGGCTGGGAGTGGTACACACGGAGATGATTCGAGTTGTGTCTTTAGCCATGCTTGAGTTGCATCTTTTATCTGCTGAGGAAGTCGAGGCTAGAGTCGCATGTCCTAGGGACCAGGTAAACCCTTCTATAGGAGGAGGAGTGACTTCCTCTTCTAGAAGCTGATGAGGAGGAGCCCGATGATGATGAAGAGGAGGGGTCCGATGATGATGTCTCCGTCAGGAGCGAGGATAACATATCATGAGATGCTTGGAGTTGGGAGGTGACTCTCTTTTGCAAGACTTGTTTTGTGAATAGTCCTAATTTTCAATTATGTTTTTAGACTTTATTTTAAATTTCAGTTTTAACTTTCTTTTGATAGTGTTGAACTTTGTAGCTTGGTTGGTGAACTAATCTTTTGCATTGACTTGGTACTTTTTATGATCATCTTTTGTGCTTGTTATGAAATGATGTTGAATTTGCTTGTGAGCATGAGCTTGTGGTTGTTCTCATTTTGATATAGTGATGCTTGATTTTAATTGTGATCAATGATTTTGGCATTTGTTGACAATTGTGGAACCCAAAGTACCTTGTGAGAGGTTGTGCCCTAAAGTTGATTTGTGTGGATGTTATCAATGTGAACTCATAATTGATTTTGCTTGAGTTCATTTGCTAATCATTTACTTGCATTCTACAGATGATCAAGGACATCTTTCTTTTTCCTGTTATATAATTGAGCGAATCCTTTTCAAGTAGATTTCTTGTGCAAACCCTTTGAGTCTTTGAGCCCAAAGACAAAATGTGTCATTCCTTGAACCTTGAGCATAGTGAAGATTTTGACTACCTTACTTTGAGCTTGAGAGAGCAAATAATTGTTAGTCATGAATATGGTTCAAGGTTAGGGGAATTATTGCTGATATAAGGGTGCATGAGAAAATTTGTAAAGTTTTTTGTTCAATTCAATTAAAAAAAAATTGTTGCAAAGAATAAAAATTGGTGCAAGCAAGTTGGGAATTGGTTTCATTTGTTCAATAGAGAAGGGAGAAAAATACTTTCATGATTTGATTAGTTCCTCTCTTAGCTCAAGGTACTTTTGTTATCCTGAAAACCCAAATTTCCTTCTTAGCCTAGCCACGATACAAGCCATAAAAGCCCTTGTGATGATAGCATGCTTGTGAAAGTTTTAGTCCTTTTGAATAAGCAAAGTTAAATTGTGTGACATTGTGATGGTGGAGAGAATGTTGTTTATATCCATACACTAGTGGGCTTGAGTGAAACACTTGTTCTTGTGACAAGTGGTTCCCATTGATCAAGGAAACATTTTGCCATGATTGTTGATCGCTTATAAACTTTTGCGTGCACTTGTAAAGCTTTTGTTTTGTGAGCACCATAGCTTTAGCTTGCCTTGCTAATGAAACACATGTGCCAAACAATCTTTCAAATAAGAGTAAGAACAATTGTCACCTGTTTTGGTTGTTTAACTATGTTATCTTGAGTTTCTAGATCAGTTCAATTATGTTGTTCATATGGGCCGAGTTACCTTCTTGCATGAGGACAAGCAAGGTTTTAAGTTTGGGACAGTTGATAATGTAGATTTTTACCATTATCTTGGCAATCTTTTGCTAATAAAATCAACTTCGCTTGATTTTTTTACCCACTTAATCCTCACTTTTACTTTGTTTCTCTGAATAAATACAATATGAGTTACGTAGATCTAATTATACCACTAATCCCCATTTTTGTGACCAATTTAATGATAGGAAGCTTTTGTCTCAAGCCAAAGAAGTTGTCAACCAAAGAAGAAAGAAGAAAAAAAATCCAAAATTGAAGATATGAACATAACACTTCAAGGCTAAGCGCTAGAACTCAAGGCTGAGCCACATTCCTCTTGCATTTTCCAACGTTCAGCGTTAGAATTCAAGGTTGAGCGCCATTCTGCTTGCATTTTCAGGCGTTGAGTGCCAGAAGCCAGCGTTGAGCGCTGAATGGCTCGCATTTTTTGGACGCTAAGCGATGTGGGGACGACGTTGAGCGGCAACTGTGCTGATGTGGCAAAATTGAAGCTATTTCTTCTGGATTCTCGAGGGGAAACCATCTTTGGCAGTGTGGAGGCACGAAGAACACATTTTGGAGAGCTTGGAGGAGTGCTAAGACTTGTAGGAACAGCTTCATCTTCCTCTTTGTATCTCCCTTCTCTTCCATTTCTTCCATTTGTAAGCTTTAGCTCTCCATGACAATAGAGAGCTAAACCCATTTTTGTTGGGGTTAGATGTAGCCATGAAACTCTTGTGTAAATGAAAATGTTTTGATTATATATATGCATCTTTCATTAATTGCTAGTCTTCTTGTTTCTTCACTTAATGCTTGCATTGATTTGACCATCCATTGCATCATATTTGGTTCATTGGGTGTGGAAATATCTTTTGAAACCTTGAATTGGAACAAGAAAACCCAATGGAGCTTGTATCTAGGAATGAGACTTGACCCATTGGTTGTCTTAAACCCTAGTGCATAATGCAGATTTGCTTATTAAGAGTTCAAAGGATTGACTATTAATAAGAAAATTTAGGCTCATTACACTAAGGAATTAGGGTTTGAGTAAAATTGTGGGTTGACATTAGAATATTAATGTAGAGGATGCAAAATTGTAGTTGTAAGAGAGCATAATTGGTGAATTCTAACCCCAACAATATCAATTCATATAATTTCTAATCTTTCCATTCACTAATGTGTGATTTTTGACTTATTTAGACTTAATTCTTTTGTTCATATTTACTATTTTTGTTTAGTTTCATATGCACGTTACATGGGATAACTTATAGTTTAAGCTTGTCTTGGTTGTTGTTCTCTAGTGTATGTAGGGTAGGATCCGTACAAAGAGGATTATGTCTTCAGAACCACTCCTTGCTGATCTTGAGATAGAGAAATCTGCCCGTGGAAACAATAGTGCCACAAGAAGACGAGTTCAAGCACAACAAGTTGTCCCTCACTCTTTTGCTTCAAACACTCTTCAATCTACATCTCATAATCTTGACTTATCTTCAAAGATAGAAATGGCTCAAAATCCTCATTGTGATGGTAGAGGTATTGATAGACGCACTTTGGAAGATTATGCAGCGTTCACAGGCACTATCAACTTTAATAGTATTGCTCGGCCGACTGTCAATGCCACCAATATGGAGATGAAGCCAACTCTCATTCACTTGGTCCAGAGTAATCAATTCAATGGATTAAATCATGAAAATCCATACACTCATCAATCAACTTTCTTGGAGATATGAAACACAGTAAAGATCCATCAAGTACTAGATAAGGCCATCTGTCTAAGTCTATTGCCTTTCTCATTGGCGGGAAATGATAAAGCTTGGCTAAACTCCTTCCCACAAAATAGCTTAAATAATTGGGATGATGTGGTGGCCAAATTCTTGAACAAATACTTCCCCCGGTCTAAAGTCAACAAGGGATTTGCTTATTAAGAGTTAAAGGGATTGACTCTTAATAAGAAAATTTAGCCTCATTCCAATAAGGAATTAGGGTTTGAGTAAAATAGTGGGTTAACATTAGCATATTAATGTAGAGGATGCAAAATTGTAGTTGCATGAGAGCATAGTTGGTGAATTCCAACTCTGACAATATCAATTCATATCATTTCTAATCTTTTCCATTCACTAAGTGCCTTAAACTTCCAAAGTTCAATTTTAATCATTTATGCAAAATTACTTTCTTACATGAAACTAAAAATTCTGGATTCATTCTTTAGTTTAAATTAGTCATTAATTGCACGATTATTTTAGTATACACGAGTCTCTTGTAAAACGATATCCCGGTCTTACCGGTTACTACTTGCGCGACCTGGTACACTTGCAGGAGTCATAACAGTGTCTCCATTCCCAATTTTTTTTACTAGAAACTAAATTGCCTAGAGGTTACAAAATACCCAAGTTGTCCAAATTTGTTGCTAAATGGGAGAATCCACAATAGAACATGTTGCAAGGTGTCAGATTGAGCGCTAAGATTTTGCATTGGATAAGAACGTGAAATAAAATATTGTCCTAGTTCTTTAACAAAAGAATGCCTTTACTTGGGTGATCAGTGTTGTATCTAACCAAATAAAAAATTTAAAATATAGTAAGAGGAGTTCTTCCAAGGTCGTCTCCTAGTGACCATTATTCTCAATGAAAGGTTCAAATCCAACACAAGTAAGGGGGTTTGGAAGATTCAAGACACAATTAGTTGAACAATGATTAATAAATAGTGATAAAAACATATTGACTCCTTGATTGAAATACAATTTCACTTATCATAGGTTATGAAATTAGGACCCTATTTTACTCTCAATCCACTCAAATTTAACCCACTAAGAGAATATTAAATCAAGTTTCATCAATTAATTAAGCAATGCACACATCCATAAATATGAAGAAATGTCAAAAACACAAACTACATTCATTAAGCATGAACAATCTGAGTTAACACAAATACCCAAATTGTATATTAAGCAAACATAAATTAGTTTCATTCATTAAACACAGATTAAAGATGAAGAGCAAACATAAACAAGAACCATTGATTGAACAAATCAAAACCTCAAAGCTCATGCATTCTCTTCAAGGAATCAATACACAAAGTTTAGTTCTACATGGATATGGAGATATAGCTTAATGGAAATCGTAAATGTATCATCAAATTGAAAGGAAGAAGTGAACCAATAAAAGAGCTCAAAAGCATGAACTTTGTGGAGAAAAGCGAAAACCCTAAGCTGGGTTGTGGTTGTCCAAAGTGCAAAATGTAAATTACAAGTGTGAAATGTCTCCTGTTCAAAAACATGAAAACTGAACTTTAAAGGGGGCAAAGGGGACTCACATCAGGAAACCCCATTAAACCCTAGCTTCCCTTGGGTTGGGCCCAAATCTGGATTACAACACAAAAGAAAAATTCGAAAATGCACTATATTCATTAGAATCGATGTGAAAAAGGAGCCTAAGTTCTCACTCACGTAGAAAAAAGGTGGTTGACATGACACAAATGACATTACCCTAAATTTCTTCAAAAATTAGACCAAGTGAATTCAAATAATTAAAATATGAATTACTGGCCCAATAACCCAATTAATGAAAATGCACTAATAATAGACAATTAAACATGAATCAACAATTAAGATTGGTACAAAAGGTTAAGAAAATAGGGGAAAGTAATGGCTCATCATTTCATGACCATGTTACCCCTAACTCAATACACAATTAGGTGCAATTAGAAAGAAATTTCCATGAACAATTCTTCAAGGGGAGACTCAAGTGAGTCTTATGTATTTAATGAATGTCAAAAGCCTTCGTAGCGAAAACATAGATGATTACTCGAACAAATTCGGGAAAACCAAATCTTGATGTATCACTCAGATCCCTAAATATTAGTTGGTTAGGATGGTATCAACAAGTCGTAAGTTTTCTATATGTAAAAAGTTGGTTAACCTACCATTGAGAAATGTGACTAAATTATCTAATAAGGTGAGAAGAATCAAACAAATTAAGTATAAGAAAAAAAGGTATCGAAGATTCGATAAGTATGAAAAGAAAGGTATCAACACACCATTTTTCAAGTCTTCATCACCTTAACAAGTCTTCAATAATCTCCATTCCCATTCCCGTAGAAAAAAATCATCCTCATTCCCATATCCGAATCCAACGGGTATCAAACTTCTGTCCCTTCCCCATCCCCACCAGGTAACGGGTATAATCTCGTACCCATACCCGTACCCGTTTTCTTACTACTTCAATATTAATATTAATTCGTTTTAATAAAATAATAAAAAATTAAGGTAAAAGAAACATAATATTATCAAATATTCAATATAAGGAGGATGGTTGTTTCTTCGATGTCAAATACTTTGAAGTAAATTATAATTGTTTACATTTTAGATTAGAATACCAAATAAATTTCAAGAGAATCAAAACATTTATTAAATTTGCAAACATTAATGAAACCTAGGTTATAAAATTTAAAAATATTTTTAAAAAAATATAAAAGGAAAACAAATATTCAAATTAAAATATATTTTAAATGTTTGTTTATTTCAATTTTTTAAATTATAATGAGTCTCTTTTTTATACACTAATATAACTTATAATACATCACTTTATCAAAATGATGCAAAGAACAAATAATAAACATAATAATAAAATTTTAACATAGATCTTGTATCTTTTGAACTTCGTTGGATGGTGATAACAAAATATTCATGACAATTACATTAAATTTTTATATTGTAGTAATTAAAAGTTATTTATACAATTATAGTGAAAAAGTTATAGTATGATTGATAATGAGTTAGAAAATAAAAAATAAAATGGATAAAATACATCGAAATAGTATTCTACATGATAAAAATAAATAATAAATAAAAATATTAGAAAACTAACAAATGTGAGTCTTATGAACAATTTGAGAGACTATTGAAAGAAATCGCACAAAAGAAAATAAATATATAATTAAGGGTATGATAAAATGAAAAATATCTTAGAGATCTAAGAAAACTTTTCAAATACCAACATATATAATCAATGGTTGAGAAATAACAAAAAATGTTTCAGCGAAACAAAAGAGTTCTTCAAACAAAAATTACTAATAATAAGTAAAGATTTTTTTTTATATTACCTAGTAAATGAAAGGTTTATGCTATTAAATACTTAAATTCAGAGTATTAAACATTCTCATGTGAAAGGAAAATATACAATAAATAAAATATTAAAAAATAATAGAAATATTCAAATGTGAGACATAATTTTTTTTAATTGACATATATCATTTTAACATAATTACATAAAGGTTATGATAAGACGAAACAAAATAATTAGAAGAAATAAAAAATGGAAAGTGTGTGTGTGTGTGTATATATATATATATATATATATATATATATATATATATATGGTTACTTAATTAATTGTGAATATTTTAATAATTTAAACAGAGACGGAGATATGGCGGGGACGAGTATTATGGCGGGGATATGTACATCCACATACTTATCCCCATACATAATTGAAAAAGTCAAGGATTCCCCATACCCATATCCAATCAATGCGGGAATTCTCCGTCAAAACGGGAACGGGTTCGAACAATAGCCACAAGGCGGGTTTATTCTCAATCTCTATTCATAACCTCATCAAGTCTCTATGTATATTCATCAAATCTCTATATATCTATATATCAAAGTCATTTTGTGTTAACAAAATACTCATCACAACACCACGCTTTTGGCTATGAACACCAAATAGAAGAAAGTATACCTGAAATATAAATGTTTAGAAGCTTCACTCTTGCTTTAGTAAATAAAATAAAATCTAACTATCTTAAATTCTAAAATAATTGTCACCTAATATCAATAAGAATGAAAATTGAACATGCAAAATAATGGACTAAGAACTAGCCAGGTAACTACAAAACTGATCCCACACTAAAAACAGCTACGTAAATATTAAAACAAAAACAAAATATAAACCTAATATAAAAACATTAAAGGAAATAGCTAACTTAGTTTAAAAACAGCAACACAAAAGCACTATACTAGTCTAACCTATGCTAATATCAAAACTAGAACTAAACTAACAATTTTAAGAAATTAAAACTAAAATTAAAATTTATTGTTAGCAGAAAGATTTAGTACAATATTCTAATCAATCAAATAGAACTTAGACTAAGAAAATCCGAGAACAATACTACTCTAGTATTGGTTTCTACTAAAACTAGTCTAGAACCATCTAATTAATACGAAATTAAAGAAAATAACCAATAAACTAGTGTATGCTAAGTCCATACTAAAAGACCAAAATTGTCAATAACTAGACCATAAAGAAGTGCTTTTCTTAGAATATTAAAAGCAAGGAAACTGATGGTGCCACTTCCAACAATATGCTAAGTGCCAATATGACCGTTATTGCCTTTACTAACAACCAATAGTGCACTCTGTTTTTATCTTAGTTAGTTATGCTTTATTCTTTTCATATATATATATATATATATA
>Ga0214545_1009463_pt1 | contig 14829 bp, 15 predicted proteins | sample CNSS4metaG_FD_160064 | JGI IMG/M metagenome (GOLD analysis project Ga0214545, IMG submission 160064) | Root nodule microbial communities from cowpea collected in UCLA plant growth center, Los Angeles, California, USA - CNSS4 | ecosystem: Host-associated > Plants > Roots > Nodule | place: USA... | reverse complement strand
TTGGCAGCTAAGAACAAAGTCCATGTGTACCTAGAGAAATCATCAACAATGACTAATGCATAAAGATTGCCACCAAGGCTCATGGTTCGAGATGGACCAAATAGATCCATGTGAAGCATCTCTAAAGATCTTTCAGTTGAAACAACATTTTTGGATTTAAAAGAGACCTTAGTTTGTTTTCCTTTTCAAAATGTTTCACACACTCTATCCTTCTCAAACTTGAGTTTTGGTAGTCCTTCAACCAGCTATTTTCTATTCAGCCCATTGAAATGTTGCATGTGTATGTGACAAAGTCTTCTATGCCATAACCAAGTATCATCCTCTTTTGTAAGCAAACAATGGATGTTAAATGATGCATGATGCAGGTCGAGTAGATATATATTATTGACTCTTTTGCCTATCAAAACAATACTACCATGTGCATCATATATCAAAAAACTATTTGGTTCAAACATGACTTTAAAGCCTTTATCACATAGTTGACTTATACTTATCAAATTTTGTTTGAGTCCTTCAACCAGCAACACATTCTTGATGTTGAAAGAGGATTCATTGCCTATGACTCCATTTCCAAGGATTCTTCCTTTGTTGTTGTCTCCATAGGTTACAAACCCTTCCTGCTTCAATTATAACTTTGCAAATTTGGTTTTATCTCCTGTCATATGTCTCGAACAACCACTATCAAGGTACCACAAATCTTTCTTATCACCTTTCATGACCTGCAAAACAAATTTGGATAATTTGGTACCCTTTGATAGGTTAGGTCTATCATCGTTATGCCTTTCTAGATCCTTTTGGGATCCATTTTATAATCCCTTTAGGAACATCATATTTTCTAGCATGATAGTTCTTAATAACATGACCTTTTTGCATACAATAGTTGCATGAAATGAATGACATGTCACTTGGCATACTTTTTTTGAAAAGAAACTAGAGAACTTCTTGGTTTTCTTTTTAAAAAAAGGATTGAAACCAAGTCCAGCTTTGCTAAACACACAATTTTGTGAACCAAGAACAACCTCTAAGTTTACTTCTCCTCTTGTAAACCTTGCACAGGTCTTTATGAGGTATTTCACTTGATTTTTCAAAATTGTGCAGTTTTCACAGGATTTTTCAGCTGACTGATTTCTAAAACAGTCGATTGAATTACTGTAAATCATTTCCAAATGTTCAAAATCAGTTTTTAAATTAGCTGTTTCTTTTTCTAGTTGACTAACTTTCCTTTCCAGCCAATTGTTTAAGCCTTTCAAGCGATTGTTTAATGCAGAAATCTTGTTTGCTTCATTATGCAACTCTTCAAAATCATGTAACAATTGATTATAGTCATTTAAGTCTAGAGAACTTACTTGGCTTGAGGAACATGACTCATAACCAGCCATGAAACACAAGTTGGCTTCTTCACTCTCATCTTGTGAGGAGCTACTTGTTGTTGAATCATCATTGTCTTCCCATGCAATGTATGCACGTTTCTCTTTTGGCTTCTTCTTTTTTTTCCTATCAACACTCTTCTCCTTTTCTTTGTTAGCATTTGGACATTCAATTTTGATATGTCCTTGTTTTCCACATTTATAACATGCAAAATTAGAAGAGTTTGATTCATTGTGTTTGGAAGTATACCTTTTCGGATTACCTTTGATACCTTTCCTTTTGAGATACTTACCAAACATCTTTACAAGGAGATTCAAGTTCTCACTTTCACTTGATTCAGCCACCTCATCCTCGAGTTCCTATTTTTTCTTGGTGCTAGTCTTCAAGGATATGTTCTTAACCTTTTTCTCACTTGACTCAAGCTCATTAAGCCTTTGCATCTTAATCTCATGCTCCTTAAGCTTACCAAACAATGTAGCTATAGTCAAAGTGGATAGATCTCTTGTTCTAAGATAGCCATGACCTTTGGTTGCCAAGATCTATCAAGACACTTTAACACCTTGATGTTTAACTCTTGCTTATCAAATTCCTTACCCAAGCCTATGAGATGGTTGACTATGTGAGTGACTCTCTTTTGCACATCCGTTATGGATTCTACTTGTTTCATCTTGAATAGCTCATACTCTTGAATCAGGGCATGCTTTCTTGCTCTCTTAACATCATTGATTCCTTCATGAGTCACTTCAAGAACCTCCCACATTTCCTTGGCACTCTTGCATTGTGAAACACGAAAAAACTCATCCATGTTGAGAGATGAAGTGAGGATATTCTTTGCATTGCAATCATATTGGGCTTTCCTCCTTTCTTCCTCATTCCATTGAGTCCATGGCTTATTAACCTGCACATCATCAACAATATGCTTAGGAATATATGGTCCATTTATGATTGCATCCCATATCCCTTAATCTATTGACTCAATAAAGATTTTCATCCTAATTTCCAAAATTGGTAATTAATGCCACTAAACATAGGGGGTCCATGAATTAAGGCACCTTCACCAAAGGGTAACTTGTTTTCAGCCATTTCAAGTAGTTCAAAAATAGATTTAGGACCTTACTTGATCAAATTTCAAGAACCTTGCTGAAGATACCAATTATTAGTTTTGAAATGGTTGAAAAGCCAAGAAGGGGGGTTGAATTGGCTAGTTAAAAATTTAGGCTATCTTTGTAAGCTAAAAACCACCTTTAATTGAATCAAATAGATCACCAAGTTAGGATGCAAACAATATTGAACTGTACACTTTCAGTCGATCAAAAACAGAGTTAACATATTGATTTTACTAAACAGATTCTGTTCGGGTATAATCAATCGATTAAAACAAAAAAACAGTCGACTGAAATACTAAGAAAAATGCAGAAATGCGAATTTGAATTTTAAACCAGAAACAATGCTCAAGAATGATCAAGACCAGTTCCAAATGATCATACAAACATGCTCAATGTTGCAGATGCCATGAAAACATGCAAGAACATGAAAAAGATGATTAAAGCACAAGTTCTTGAAACTTTAAAATGAAAATGCAAGAGAAAAAGGTTAGAGAAGAGAGGACACCACAAATTTTTATACTGGTTCACTCAAACCTGAGCTACATCTAGTTTGTCAAGGCAACCTTAGCTTGACGTTGCACTATTTCAAAAGTTTTACAAAGTATCTGTAAGACCCGTGAAAATTAATTAATTAAATAATTAATTAATTAATAAATGCAGGTAGAAAGGAACTTTATGGCATTAATTATTGTTTAATGTGACGTGGAAAAGTACTAGCTCAAGTGGTTGAGAGTACTTGGTTTGTGTGAAAGGACTTGGGTTCGAGTCTTATGTATGCCAATTATGTGTGTTGTTTTATTATTAATTTTTAATAATATGTATGAGTATGGAATTAATATTGTAAGCTTATCATGATTGGAGTGTATCACTAACATGATTTAGTTGAATTAGTTATGCACTTGAATGGTGACGAAGTAGTCATGGGTTCAAACTTGGTTGGGAATGAAATTGGAACTTTATTTTTTTAAAGTGTAGTTTTGGAGGGAATATGAGAGGGCAAGAGAGAACCCTAAGCCAGGAGGGTCTGAAAAATTACTTGTAGTTACACTTAAATAAGCATTAAACTCATAATAAAACTAATTTTCGTTTTGTCTCATTAAACCAACGTTAAGAGCCTCATAAAAGGTAAATTTAGGGAAAAAGAAATGGTTTCTGAAGTTTTGGGGTGTGCAAGGGCTGAATTGGGAGAGAGATTAAAGCAAAGCATTGGTGAATCAAGGAACCCCTATTTTTCATCCCAACTTCAATCAAGAATTCAAGTTAGGGGAGCTGTACTTCGTGTATGCAAATAAACTGTTAAGTGCTATGATTTTGAGTTGTTGGCGTCTCAATTGATTCTTGTTTGATTGGGAAATTCGTGCCTTATGTGCAGTGATTGAGAGTTGGAGTGATTTGAGGTTGGGTGCACAATTATGTATGCATGATATGTTGCGGGATGAGGGTTTTGATATTTCAGGTTATTTGATGATTGTATATTCGAATTTGGTTGTTCAGATGTTTAGAAAGCTTCGTTCTAAGTTCTGTTTGCCATTTCATTGCGTTGGTATTGATTGAGTGTTTTGTGGTATAATTTTAGGTTTGGTTTGGCATTGTTTTGGGTAAATTGCGTGTGTGGCAGAGAGGGAACTCTACAAGTCTCGCCCAAGCCAGTCTATCTCGTCTAAGCGAGAGTTGCAGAACCTTGTTTCTGGTTTGGTTCGCGCTGCTCGCTTAAGCAACCAGGGAAAAGGTCGAGCGACATAGTCTCTCGCTCAAGCAAAAGGCACTTGTCTAAGCAAGGTCGCGAAGAAACTTGGGAGTTTTCAGCGCGACATCTCGCCCAGGCGAGAGGTTTTGGAGTTCTGAGCGACACGCATGCTCGCTTAGGCGAGAATGGCTCGCCTAAGCGAGGTCGCAATGAGAATTGATGTTCGTTTAATTGAATCCTCGTTTGGGCAAGGTGTGTGATATTTTGAGCGATGGTATTGCTCGCCTAGGAGAGAGGAACTCGCCTAAGCGAGATAACGTGATGTTGTTGTTGTTTTAAGCTCGCTCAAGCGAGGTGAATTAGCCTAAGCGAGGTTGAGGGCTTAGCTTGGGCGAGAGTCCCTGGCTTAAGCGAGCTTATGCACAATTCCATGTTTGTGTGTGCTTGTATGTGTGATTTGGCTACTTTTCCTAAGTATAGGAAGTATATGCATGTGGTGTGTGGTGTTTGGGCTTGAAGGACTAAGTCCAATAGGGGACTGGGATGTGCTTGAATGGTTGAACGCATCATGGGCATGGAACTAGTTGAGTTCCCGTTGGGTACTATTAGGCGAGGAGTCCTTAGTATGGTGATTACATGCGTTGGACGCACGATGGGAAAGGAACTGTGATGTTCCAGTCGGCTACTATTGGGTGAGAAGTCCATAGTATGGTGATTGCGTGCGTGCTAGGGTCCAAGTTGAGGAGTCTTTGATGATTTACTACAAACGAGGAGTCTGTAGGGCAGGACTATGAGCGAGATAGGCTCATAGGGTTGGACCATGAATGAGTTAGTTTTGTGGGAGCATAGTGAAGTCCCAAGACCTAGTTCATGTATATGACTCATGAAGGACTATGAGGTCATGGTTGGGTAATTTGAAAAGCATGAAATTTTAGTTATGTTATTTTAGGATGGGTGACATATTTATGTTACCAAAAGATAGAATTTTTCAAATTTCAGAAAACAAATTCCCTTTGAGTATTGGCCAACATGTTTGTTTTTCAAATTTTGAACAATTTTTATATATAAAAAGTGGATTATTTAAATTAGGTATACTAAAAAAAAGTAAAGAAAATTAAAAAAGTGTCACCAAAATATGGAATTTCTCAAACTTTATAACACAAATCCCCTATAGTATTGGCTAACGTGTTTCTTTGACAAAGGTTGAACATTTTTTTGTACATAATATATGGATTATTTAAATTGTGAGTAGTAAAAAATAGTAAAAGAAATTAAAAAAGTGTTACCAAAAGATGGAATTTTTCAAATTTCTGAACACAAATCCTCTTTGAGTATTGGCCAACGAGTTTGTTTTTGAAATTTTGAACAATTTTTATATATAAAAAGTGGATTATTTAAATTAGGTATAGTAAGAAAAAGTAAACAAAAATTAAAAAAGTGTCACCAAAATATGGAATTTCTCAAATTTTAGAACACAAATCCCCTATAGTATTGGTTAACGTGTTTCTTTGTGAAATTTTGTGTAACACCCTAGATGGATATTACTAGATAAAGCATATATCATAAAATTTCTTTTGGAATTAAGACATTATATAAAGTTCCCAAGTGCAGGAAAATTTAAAACTTATCTCGTTGTAGTTCAAGCACACTACTCCATCTTTATTACATGTTCATGATAGAGAAAAAGCATCATAAAATTTATTACAAAATGCATGAAATAAAACATAGAGAAAAATCCTCCATCATCTGCCCCGCTCTGTCACTATGCATCGGCGTTCTCACCTAGATTCACATTTGCTCCCACGTGATAAGTCACGTGATCATCGCCAAACACAAACACACAAACAGAAACGGTGAGCTGAGAAAGAAAAATTATACAAATAATAAAATAATAAGAATTGACCCTCACCCAATCTAACTTAGTCTATTTTAGTTTATTCACCTTTTGATAACATTATACCCCAATCTCATAACCTATATGAGAAAGATCCATTCACAACATTGGTCCTTAGGGATTATCATGCTCCCACGAACCTGCCCGCTCGTGGTCCAACTCTACGGACCTCCCCGCCCATAGTCCAACTCTACAAACCTGCCTGCTCGTAGTCCAACATGCGTGAACACCTACTATGAACCTCCCCGCTCACAGTAGCCTCAAGTGTGAGCACGGAACATACGAACCTCCCCACTCGTATCCCCACACAAGAGTACAACAGATACGGACCTCTCCGCCTGCATCAATCACGCATCTCAAATCTCTGTTTCGAACCTCCCCGCTCGTAACTAATCCAGCATGTCCCTGACCAAGCCATCAAGCCCATCCATGCAAATCCATTTACAACAGACCCCTACCCCTACACTATCGCCTGACGCTGCCTAAGCGCCGCCAGACAAAAATTGGGTTGCAACTTTAGCCCACAATACCGTAATCACCTAATATTGTTATATTATCTTACAATAATATAATAATTCAAAATTTTATATTATATTGTCTATATTTAAATACCCCATTAAAGTAAAAATGCATGTAATAATTGAATTTATAATCGCAACCACTAAAATAATAAATTAACCTTTTAACCTTTATATTCATATAATACTTTATCAACATTATACAATTATAAAATAATATAAAAAAAAACATTTACTGCACCTTGGAAGAAGAATCCACTACCCGTAAACTAAAACTTAAGACACCCAAAAATATTCTTACTCCACTATATCATCCAACTTTTAACTCTTGTACACTGTGATATATTTAACTTTATACAAATTATATTACACGTAAACTTTAATGTAACTTTAATTTTGGTTTACTTATCCAATCTAACTATATTACTGCTAGGATTCCAAAAATTACTCACCACTGATTTCATAATAATTAAAGGACTCAAACACCTTAAATATCAAAATAACCAAAAAAAAAAAATTAAGTAACATTAACACTTTGAAAGCACTTTTTTCTACTATCTCATATGAAAATAATGTAGCGGAAACAAGGCAAGGAACTCCCCTTTCAAGTTGCAACTCATCTAAGAAAAATCAATTCTTCCAATGGTCATAAAATAAAAATAATAATTTAGTACCATGTAGTAAACCAAACAGCAACCAAAATAGAACTATTCTATAATCTATTTTGTCCACACATAAAACTACTCTCCTACACTTAATCATTTACCACTCAATCATATTATTCTTATAATAATAATACTTATAATATACCATTTTTAATCAAAGTGAAGACTTCCATTTTGAAATCACGTAATCCATCCATCACCTAAATTGTATATGCATTGTAAAAGGTATAAACCACACACATATCAAGGACAATATAATACTACTTTAATGCATCTTAAACACTAATAGGACCCGCAGCTAGAATAAAAGAAAGAACTTGGATTCATGGCCACAAAAGGAACCCACACTTACTGAAAATTTCAAGGACAAAATTCGTAGAACCCAATTTGGTGTACTAAAGTGGTTTTGCTTGATTACTTTATTTGAAACCAGAAGGCTTGCAAGTCATAAGTCACCATACGTAAAATTGGAGAGAGTACCAAGGGTTAGGTGAAAATGCCCCATCAAAATAACCATTGTCTTAAACCTACTAAAGAAAAGAATCTACTTATTTAATTCTAGCCTTACAGTGCCACCAACGAAAATTTAAGAACATACAAAATGAAATAGTTAAGAACATACAAAATGAAATATTAGATCACAAATACTTCTTTTTTTTAACACTGCAAAATGAAATAGTTAAGAACATAAAAAATGAAATAGATCACATATACTTCTTTTTTTTTAACACCGCCTCAGTTTATGCGGAAAGAACCAGGCTGCACCACTAATTCAACCCAATCTCCCAATTCCACATAAAGACCCCAATCATGCTTTCAGATTTCATTTGTGTACAGTTTAATCACGCGAACCCGATAACACACAGTTATACATGGACCTCATGATTTTCACATCAAAAACGAAAGAAAAAAAAGGCTCATGCATTCAACATACCACCAAAACATGCATTATTCACACATTAATCAATTAGGTGTAGCTCCCCTTACCTGGTGTTTTAGCTTCAAACAATTCCAAATGAATTCTTCCTTGTTTCCCAAAGCATTAGCCACCTTTCTGATTTCCAAAAAATTTCTACAGTTTTTAGATCATTTAACCACTTGGCAAAATAGTAAAACATAAGGATAATATTCACTCTAGCCAAGATTCGAACCCACATCCTTCCTACCTATCAAACACATGCACACCAACAAACTATCACATGATTCATGTTAATTCATACATACATACAAGTTTAATCCATGCTTCTACACTCATAATATATTGGTAAAATAAAACACAATTAAAATATCACACTAATGGCACATCAAGACACGAATCCAAGTCCTCTCAACAGAACTAAGTATTATCAATCACTTGAGCTAGTACTATTTCTTATATAAGACTTGTCAAGAAATTCTCTTAGGTTATTCTCAACCCACAATTACTTGTACTTCATTAATTATTAATTGTACGAATTTCCTGGGTCTTACATTTTGAACATTTTTATACATAATATATGGATTATTTAAACTGTGAGTAGTAAAAAATAGTAAAAGAAATTAAAAAAGTGTCACCCAAAGATGGATATTTTCAAATTTCTGAACACAAATCGCCTTTAAGTATTGGCAACGTGTTTCTTTTTGAAATTTTGAACAATATTTATATCTACATAGTGGATTATTTAAATTAGGTATAGTAAGAATAAGTAAAAGAGAAATTAAAAAATTGTCACCAAAATATGGAATTTTTCACATTTCAGAACACAAATACCATATGAGTATTGGCAAACGAGTTTCTTTGTGAAATTTTGAACATTTTTTATACATAAAATATGGATTATTTAAATTGTGAGTAGTAAAAAATAGTAAAAGAAATTAAAAAAGTGTTACCAAAAGATGGAATTTTTCAATTTTCTGACACAAATCCCCTTTGAGTATTGGCTAACGTGTTTGTTTTCGAAATTTTGAACAATTTTTATATATAAAATATGGATTACATAAATTCAGAATAGTAAGTAAAAAGAAAAAAAAATAAAAAAAGTGTCACAAATATATGGAATTTTTCAAATTTCAGAACACAAATCCACTACGAGTATTGGCCAACATGTTTCTTTGTGAAATTTTGAACCTTTTTGTAAATATAAAAGTGGATTATTTAAATTAGGTACAGTAAGAAAAAGTAAAAAAGAAATTAAAAAAGTGTCACCAAAATATGGAATTTTTCAAATTTCAGAACACAAATCCTATACGAGTATTGGCTAACATGTTTCTTTGTGAAATTTTGAACATTTTTTAAATATAAAATATGGATTATTTAAATTGTGAGCAGTAAAAAATAGTAAAAGAAATTAAAAAAGTTTTACCACTAGATGGAATTTTTAAAATTTTAGAACATAAATTCCCTTTGAGTGTTGGCCAACGTGTTTCTTTTTGAAATTTTGAACAATTTTTGTATATAAAAAGTGGATTATTTAAATTAGGTATAGTAAGAAAAAGTAAAAAAGAAATTAAAAAAGTCACCAAAATATGGAATATTTCAAATTTCAAAACACAAATCCTCAATGAGTATTGGCCAACGTGTTTCTTTTTGAAATTTTGAACATTTTTTGTACATAATATATGGATTATTTAAAGAATGGTAAAAGAAATTAAAAAAGTGTTACCTAAAAATGGAATTTATCAAAATTCTGACCCAAATCTCCTTTGAGTATTGGCTAAAATGTGGATTACTTAAATTCAGAATAGTAGGTAAAAGGAAAAAAATTAAAAATGTGTCACAAAGATATGGAATTTTTCAAATTTCAGAACACAAATCCACTACGAGTATTGGCCAACTTGTTTCTTTGTGAAATTTTGACCATTTTTTAAATATAAAATATGGATTATTTAAATTGTGAGCAGTAAAAAATAGTAAAAGAAATTAAAAAAAGTTTTATCAAAAGATGGAATTTTTAAAACTTTAGAACACAAATCCCCTTTGAGTATTTGCCAACGTGTTTCTTTTTGAAATTTCGAACAATTTTTGTATATAAAAAGTGGATTATTTAAATTAGGTTCAGTAAGAAAAAGTAAAAAAAAAAAGTAAAAAATGTGTCACCCGAATATGGAATTTTTCAAATTTCAGAACACAAATCCCCTATGAGTATTGGCCTACGTGTTTCTTTGTGAAATTTTTAAGATTTTTTAAATATAGAATATGTATTATTTAAATTGTGAGCAGTAAAAAATTGTAAAAGACATTAAAAAAAGTTTTACCAAAACATGGAATTTTTAAAATTTTAGGACACAAATCCCCTTTGAGTATTGGCCAATGTGTTTCTTTTTGAAATTTTGAACAATTTTTGTATATAAAAAGTGGATTATTTAAATTAGGTATAGTAAGAAAAAGTAAAAAAGCAATTAAAAAAGTGTCACCAAAATATGGAATTTTTCAAATTTCAGAACACAAATCCTCAATGAGTATTGGCCAACGTGTTTCTTTGTGAAATTTTGAACATTTTTTATACATAAAATATGGATTATTTAAATTGTGAGTAGTAAAAAATAGTAAAAGAAATTAAATTTTTTTTACCAAAAGATGGTATTTTTCAAATTTCTGACACAAATCCCCGTTGAGTATTGGCCAACTTGTTTCTTTTAGAAATTTTGAACAATTTCTATATATAAAAAGTCGATTATTTAAATTCGGTATACTAAGAAAAAGTAAACAAAATTGAGAAAGTGTCACCGATATATGGAATTTCTCAAATTTCAGAACACAAATCTCTTATAGTATTGGCTAACGTGTTTCTTTGTGAAAGTTTGAAAATTTTTTGTACATAATATATAGATTATTTAAATTGTGAGTAGTAAAGAATGGTAAAAGAAATTAAAAAAGTGTTACCAAAAGATGAAATTTTTAAAATTTCTGACCCAAGTCTCCCTTGAGTATTAGCTAACGTGTTTCTATTTGAAATTTTGAACAATTTTTATATATAAAATGTGGATTACATAAATTCAGAATAGTAGGAAAAAGGAAAAAAATTAAAAATGTGTCACAAAAGTATGGAATTTTTCAAATTTCAGAACACAAATCCACTACGAGTATTGGCTAACTTGTTTCTTTGTGAAATTTTGACCATTTTTTAAATATAAAATATGGATTATTTAAATTGTGAGCAGTAAAAAATAGTAAAAGAAATTAAAAAAAGTTTTACCAAAAGATGGAATTTTTAAAATTTTAGAATACAAATCCCCTTTGAGTATTGGCCAACGTGTTTCTTTTTGAAATTACGAACAATTTTTGTATATAAAAAGTGGATTATTTAAATTCAGAATAGTAGGTAAAAGGAAAAAAATTAAAAATGTGTCACAAAAATATGGAATTTTTCAAATTTGAGAACACAAATCCACTACAAGTATTGGCTAACTTGTTTCTTTGTGAAATTTTGACCATTTTTTAAATATAAAATATGGATTATTTAAATTGTGAGCAGTAAAAAATAGTAAAAGAAATTAAAAAAAGTTTTACCAAAAGATGGAATTTTTCAAATTTTTGAAAACAAATACCCTTTGAGTATTGGCCAACGTGTTTCTCTTTGAAATTTTGAACAATATTTATATATAAATAGTGGATTATTTAAATTAGGTATAGTAAGAATAACTAAAAAAGAAATTAAAAAAGTGTCACAAAAATATGGAAGTTTTTAAATTTCAGAAAACGTGTTTCTTTGTAAAATTTTGAAAATTTTTTATACATAAAATATGGATTATTTAAATTGTGAGTAGTAAAAAATAGTGAAAGAAATTATAAAAGTGTTACAAAAGATGGATTTTTTCAAATTTCAAAACACATCCCCTTTGAGTATTGACCAACATGTTTCTTTGTGAAAGTTTGAACATTTTTATACATAATATATGGATGATTTAAATTGTGAGTTGTAAAAAACTAGTAAAAGAAATTAAAAAAGTTTTACCAAAACATGGAATTTTTCAAAATTTTGAACACAAATACCCTTTGAGTATTGGTCAACGTGTTTCTTTTTGAAAATTTGAACAATATTTATATCTACATAGTGGATTATTTAAATTAGGTATTGTAAAAAAAAGTAAAACAAAATTAAAAGAAGTGTCACCAAAATATGGAATTTTTCAAATTTCAGAACACAAATCCCCTATGAGTATTGGCCAACGTGTTTCTTTGTGAAATTTTGAACATTTTTATACATAAAATTTGGATTATTTAAATTGTGAGTAGTAAAAAATAGTAAAAGAAATTAAAATTTTTTTACCAAAAGATGGAATTTTTAAAATTTCAGAACACAAATCCCCCTTGAGTATTGACCGTGTTTCTTTTTTAAATTTTGAACAATTTTTATATATAAAATTTGGATTACTTAAATTCAGAATAGTAAGTAAAAGGAAAAAAAATAAAAAAGTGTCACAAAAATATGAAAATTTTCAAATTTCAGGACACAAATGCACTACGAGTATTGGCCAACATGTTTCTTTGTGAAATTTTTAAGATTTTTTAAATATTAAATATGTATTATTTAAATTGTGAGCAGTAAAAAATAGTAAAAGAAATTAAAAAAGTTTTACCAAAAGATGAAAATTTTCAAATTTCAAAACACAAAACCCCTTTGAGTATTGACAAACTTGTTTCTTTTTGAAATTTTGAACAATTTTTATATATAAAAAGTCGATTATTGAAATTCAGTATACTAAGAAAACGTAAACAAAATGAAAAAAGTGTCATCAAAATATGGAATTTTTCAAATTTTAGAACACAAATCCCCTATGAGTATTGGCCAACGTGTTTCTTTGTAAAATTTTGACCTTTTTTTATACATAAAATATGGTTTATTTAAATTGTGAGTAGTAAAAAATAGTAAAAGAAATTAAATTTTTTTTACCAAAAGATGGAATTTTTATGATTTCTGAACACAAATCCCCTTTGAGTATTGGCCAACGTGTTTCTTTTTGAAATTTTAAACAATTTTTATATATAAAATGTGGATTACTAGAATTCGGAATAGTAAGTAAAAGTTGTTGACATGTGAAGCCAAGGTGGTTTGCTTCTTGAAGATTTGATGAAGACTTAATGAAGCTCTTTTGAACTATCTTGAAGCCATTACCATTGGAATGAAGCCTACATTGATGAAGGAAAGGAGATTTGATGATAACTATGTTGATCAAGGCTAGAACGTGTGCTCTCCATGTAGTTACAAAATTAAGAAAGTGTATTTGTAGTTTGTAATTCATGTTATAGACCTTATATCATTAATTAGATGTAGTTTGGTCTTTATTGTGTTTTTTAATCTGTTGAATGGTTTTTCAACAGGTTAAAATGTCTCTTTTAATTTGTTGAATGGCTTTTTAACAGGTTAAAAGGTTGGCTGCCACTAAGGTTTGATCTTTCTCAAGCTTTGTGTGTGTGCCTGGTGGTTTTCCAGGTCTGCAAGAGGGTTCTTGCTGTGCTGGTGTGATTCTTGTGTGATTCAAGAGTCTTTTGTGGTGTTTTTGCATATTTTAGAAGTGTAAGGGTGGATACTTTGTAAAACTTTTGAAATAGTGCAAAGTCAAGCTAAGGTTGCCTTGACAAACTGGATGTAGCTCAGGTTTGAGTAAACCAGTATAAAAATTCGTGGTGTCTTCTCTTCTCTAACATTTCTCTCTTGCATTTTCATTTTAAATTTCAAGAACTTGTGCTTTAATAATCTTTTTCATGTTCTTGCATGTTTTCATAGCATCTGCAGCATTGAGCATGTTTCTATAATCATTTGGAACTGGTCTTGATCATTCTTGGGCATTGTTTCTGGTTTAAAATTCAAATTCATATTTCTGAATTTTTCCCAGTATTTCAGTCGACTGTTTTTCAGTTTCAATCGATTGATTATACCAGAACAGAATTTGTTTAGTAAAATCAATTTGTTAACTCTGTTTTTGATTGATTGAAAGTGTATAGTTCAGTACTGTTTGCATCCTAACTTGGTAATCTATTTGATTCAATTAAAGGTGGTTTTTAGCTTGCAAAGATAGCCTAAATTTTTAACTAGCCAATTCAACCCCCCCTTCTTGGCTTTTCAACCATTTCAAAACTAACAATTGGTATTAGAGCAAGGTACTTGAAATTTGATCAAGTAAGGTCCTAAATTTGTTTTGAACTACTTAAAATGGCTGAAAACAAGTTACCCTTTGGTGAAGGTGCCTTAATTCATAGACCCCCTATGTTTAGTGGCATTAATTACCAATTTTGGAAAATTAGGATGAAAATCTTTATTGAGTCAGTAGATCAAGGGATATGAGATGCAATCATAAATGGACCATATACTCCTAAGTATATTGTTGATGATGTACAGGTTAATAAGCCATGGACTCAATGGAGTGAGGAAGAAAGGAGGAGAGCCCAATATGATTGCAATGCAAAAAATATCCTCACTTCATCTCTCAACATGGATGAGTTTTTTCGTGTTTCACAATGCAAGAGTGCCAAGGAAATGTGGAAGGTTCTTGAAGTGACTCATGAAGGAACCAATGATGTTAAGAGAGCAAGAAAGCATGCCTTGATTCAAGAATATGAGCTATTCAAGATGAAACAAGGAGAATCCATAACGGATGTGCAAAAGAGATT
>Ga0214545_1009458_pt1 | contig 14839 bp, 5 predicted proteins | sample CNSS4metaG_FD_160064 | JGI IMG/M metagenome (GOLD analysis project Ga0214545, IMG submission 160064) | Root nodule microbial communities from cowpea collected in UCLA plant growth center, Los Angeles, California, USA - CNSS4 | ecosystem: Host-associated > Plants > Roots > Nodule | place: USA... | reverse complement strand
CCGCTGAGGTTAAACCTTTGTTTTTTTTTTTTTCTAAACAAGGATTTGCACACACTTAAAGTTAAAATGACACAAGAATATGAAACAACATGACCCCATATGTGAAACTCTTCCAAAAGATCACGGTGGGTGTAAGTGCAGATATTGAGAAGACGTAAAATAGATATTGTTTTGTCGTCAACTCGTCATATTTTGATCACATTAAATATATTAAATTCAATTTTATTCAATAAATAGGGTGTATGATACTTTTTAATATATATAAACCGTTAGCTTTAATCCACAATTAAGACTTAAGCACCAAATTTAAAACAACACATTCAAAAGTTTGTTACTTGATTTTAATTACACCAATTAAAATTTTATTGGTAATTAGGTAGCATAAACAAGAATAATAATAAAAGTTAGTTTGTTATGATAGAAAATATATTGTTCACCAATTAAATGAATTAGAAATGATTCTCCTATAATTATGTTAATCAAATCTTTGTAATTAGGATTAGCAAATGTTCCTGCAGAGAACAAATAAGATAAGTTACCTCAATTCATAACCTCTCTAGTTGGCTTCTCCTCACTCCGCGTGAGTCCTCTGCTAGTGTCAGGACTTGGACCCATGAAGGGTTACCTGCGGAAAGGACTCCAACATCAAGTCAACCAACAGATTCTCAAAAAGTTAAATCTCGTGATTAAGGGATTAATGAATGTGTACCTTTAATTATTGGGTTCCACACGTATTTATAGAGTTATTGATTATGCTTGACCATGTCATGGGCTGGGCCATCGTTTGGGGCTGTAGGTGGCCCAGGCCCTTTAGTTCAATCACGGTTCGCCTTAGGGGTCTTGCCTGTAATACCTTAAGTCTGGAATAGTTGGCAAGTCTCATTTTATCATTTGGAGTAGGCAACTTAGGCCGCTTACGCCTGCTTCCTTGATTCGTCCGATAGCCGTTTGCATGCTTGCAGGGTTTTATGTAGGCACCTAGGCTGTAGGTGCCTAGGTGCAGTACACCAGTCTCCCAACCTTTGTCGATAGAGACATAGAAACATGAATGTTTTAAGGAAAATCATTATATAAAAACAATAATATATAATATATATTTTTACATTAAATGTATTGAAGAAAAAAAAAGACAAATTACAATATTAAGAACATTACCCGATAACTTTTAAAGACAAAAAAACACTACAATACTACAACACTATATCCATTTAAAGGTTTTTATTAAAGTAAAGAGTACATAAATGAAACGTTACCGTTTTATCTTATCATTAAAGCTAAATATATTTTATTAGTTAACTTAAGTGAAAGGGTACCGTTTTGAAAAAACAATAGACGCACAACATCGTTTTTACCCAAAGAGAAACCGAACCCAACATTCCCGTAAGTAAAGACTCGTTAATAAACCAACACGAAAAAAATCTATTTCATTTTGAAAAACATATATTGGTTTTAGAGGTAAACTTTCCAAAAACAAAATGAATATAATATAAGAAACCAATATACTTTTTTTATGGAGCTTCATACAAGAGTGACAAAATTAATAATCTAACTTATTTTGGTTTGATATAATATTTTGGGTTAAAGGTTGTTTTCTTATATATTATGCCATTAATATTAATCATCAATCCAAATTAAATAAACCTGTTGGTTTTCTCTGTAATCATTACCGACATAAGATATGGGTCGGGTTATTGGATATTTACGTGGCCCATGCGGTTATTGCAAATTGAGGTGAGAAGTTGCACCACATTCTTCTCACATAAAATTGAAAGGGTAAAGTAGTGTGGTTATTGGATTTACATGTGTCGTATTTTTTATTCTGATTTAAATGAACTCTAAACGTAAAATATTTGTTTATATAAAAACAATTATATAATTACAATAAAAAATAAAAATACGCACACAAATTAAATTTGACAGGAATTACATAATTTTTTAAATAGGAGGTCGAATTTCTCCATTTTAAAAATGAAAACACCATGATATATAGATTGAACAAAAATAAAGGAACAAAAATTATGTCTAACCTTACTATGGAACACGACTTTTATTTGTGAAAAGTGATTTTATCCAAAAGGATAAAAATATTTTAAACTTTAAGGTATGAGTATCTAGTATAGTTTTGTATTTAAATTCAAATTTAATATAGCACAAAAATACTCTATCTTTAATACGGAAAAATGTATTCGTATTGTGTACCCTCAAAAAAGTTCTATAATACTAATAATTACTTTTCAACAATAATAAAGCCACATTAAACACTAAAATAAACATTTAGAATTCAAGTGTTTTTTTTTATCATAAATGGTATAACTTTAGGTGAATCATTTGAAGATGGACTAATTTTTTAAAAATTACGGGAATCAGTAAATTGTGCTTTATGTAGACTTTTTGTGTGTACGCGTGCTTAAAAGCATGTTCTTAATTTTATTTTCTTATAAAATTAGTCTTGTAAACATGATTTCACTAAAATTATTTTTTTTATCTTTTTTTATGAAATCGGTATAAGAAGCACAGTTTCATTACTATAGTTTTATAAAATTAATCTAACGAACACAATTTTATATAATAATTAAAAAAAATAGTGTTTGGAGAGATAACTTGAATTTTTTAAATCGTACATTCAAGCATATTTTCAACTTTTACACACACACCAAAATCATCATGATTTCTAAGTTTTATAGTTAAATTTTAGTTCTTGTTTGTTTTTTTATAAAGATTTTAGTTTTTTTTATTTATTTGAAAATGTAATTTATTATTTTTTTTAGAAATAAAAAATAAATAAAATATATAGTTTTTAACATAGCATGTTTATTAGCGTATGTATAGTTTTTTATTTTATAGTTCCCTAATTAAGATAACGAAGTTAACCGAATGTAGTTTGAGAATTAGAACTGAATAAATAGATCAATAATTAGAATGAAAATTAATAAGGAGATCAAATAAATAAATAAATAAATAAATAAATAAATAAAATTTTGAAATTAGATTTTTGTATTGTATGTATGTACAAATTCTCTTATAGTGACGTTTGTTTTGACAATAAAAATATATTTTTGGTTTATTATGATGCTTGATTAATTTTCTTATGCATATATAGTAATTAGTCTTTTGATCGTTTAGGACGCATATAAGAATCATAAATGGAATATGTTTTCATATAAGATGATTAATAATTCTTATTTTATTAAAATGAAAATAAAATTTTAAATATCTTATTAACAACAAATTTTAATAATCATAAATTATTAATCACTATTGTGACAATTTATATATTAATTTAAAAAATAAAAAAATATTGATTATTAAAATAATTATTATTATAAATAAAAAATTATAATTATTTTTAAAATATGTTTGTCGACTATCACTGATCAAACAAACTATTACTGTCCAAATAAATAAATGTGTTATTATTGTTTTGTGGAGGCAAAGTCTAAACCGATTTGCACAGACATAAAGTCAGGGGAAGGTGCACCGTAATTCATAGTTAGTTGACTTTATGGTCAAACACCTTTTTCATGTGTGTTTTGAATCTATACACAAATGACAACTATGTTATGTAAATGTTGACATTATATTTATGATCTAACTAGTTTCACTAAATCTGTATATATTAAGAGTAATATTATTTAGATCATTGCATACTATATTGTTGATTTAATGATTACTTTTTGTTTTCATACCCACTTTAAACATGCATTTATTCATGATTAATTTAAGTGTATATCTAAATTATATTGAACAATTTTAAATTTTGTTCTTGAAAATAAATCTAAAGTTAATGGTAAGTAGGTTTGGTTGTAGTATTAATTACATATTTTTAACTAATCAAGTTCAAAATTTTTTATTTTACTCGATTGAAAATGGTTTTATAAGTGTTAGTTTAAATCTTTGGAAGATAAAATCAAATAATGTATTTATTGAACTGATCTAATAAATCAACACTATTTAAATTTGTTATTTGGACTTTGTTAAAATTTATAAATGTTATGTATTGTATTTTATTTGAATTTACGATTAAAATATGTTGTTAAATATTTATTTTTATTTTTTATAAATATCGCATGTACTCGTAAATATTACAAAATTATGCAGGTACCCGTATAACAAATATCCAACAAATATGGATATAAGTACGAGACAAATATTTATCTGATTGATAAGATACAAATGAACTACTACTCGTATTCTACATGTATCATTGATATCTCTAATTTGATCATACTATTAAATATGAAATTCAATCATTGAGTAAGAAATCAACATGTCTTCATCAATTCCTTCACTTAATACGATACTATACAATACTCGTTTAAAGTAACGTCTTTTTTTCTTTACATGTCTTGTTTTATTATCACTCTTCTTTGTGTATATATATATATATATATATATATATATATATATATATATATATATATATATAATCCATTTTATTTACTATTTAACTTTTTTTAATCTTATATGATTAAAATGACAATGTGACAAAAATTGATAAGAAAATGTTTGATGTCATGTTTGCGTGTTTGACTGTCACAGTTGACAAACTCGTCATGAAGAAGGCATCAATGGGAACTAAAATTGAGAACACTATACAAGTGTGTAGAAAGTGGAAACGTTATAATGAAAACGTGAAGTGTACTCCATCTAAATATGGTTGCATTACACTTATTTCTTATAGTATTCAATGCTCCAACAATAAGATTTATACTCGGAAATAGGGATTTAAATCTAAGACATGTTACTTGTTTTTAATTAAAAAATAATAATTATGTGATTAAATTGTTTTTTTTTAAATTGAAGTATAAATAGTGAAGTATAAAATTGTAATTCAGATAAGATATTATTATTTGAAAAAGACTTGGAAGAAAATTTTAAAAGTTTCGTTCATTTATGCATTTAGAGGAGAGTGAGTGATCAAATATAAAGAGATTTGAAGATAAAAGTTGTGTTATCTATTTTAAGAGACTTAAAGTTTGTGAATGATTTGATGAATGTGATAGATAAAAAATATATTTTAATAAATTAAAATATAAGATTATACTTTTACCGTTATTATTAACATTAATAAAAAAATAACGTATTTAGTTAACATTAATTTGAAGTTAATAAAATCCAGAATCGATTCTAAAGCATTTAGAATTGGTTCCTTGGTTTTCATAATTGATTTCATGAGGACATAATTGATTCCCTCCGTGCACAATCGATTCCTCAACTTAGAATCAGTTTCAAAACGTGACACTCCAACCAAACTCTACCTTCACAATCTTTTTCCTCTTCCACTTTCACATTTTGGGAGCTCAGACTCCTCCAATCCTTGGCGATGCCACCTCCTAAGGTCTTTGCCGCTATCGTCGAGTTTAAATTGGTGGTCATCCTGATAGCCCTTCTTTACGCCCTCATTTGTGAGGTGAGCCTCGTCGCCATTGTATGTTGCACCTAGCTCTTTTCTATCAACACAAAGAACACACCTGAAAATGTAGGGCATATTCGTAAAAACACCTTCATGAACAATACAAACTCTCGTATTTTCACGCTTGAGTCCAAATCCATCTTCGCACTTATCCCGCAAATTTGTACCTTCATTCACTCGCAATGTGAAAGAAAGAAACAATATCATTTCTTTTCCATAAGCTAAAACAATAAATGAATGGAGGTGGATACAAGAGAAACAATGTGACATAATTAATTTTTGGGTTAAATACTTTTTTAGTTCACTAACTTTAATGTAAATTGGAATATGTCCATATTTGAAACTTTAATATATTTTGGTCCTCAAACTTTAAAAATGAATTGATATAGTCAATGTCGGATGTTCTGAAATTATTTTGGGAGTGCCAAAATAGATATAATTTTTTTTGAAGGCGTGAAACATATTAAATAGGGTTAAATATTACTGTGGTATCTTAATTTAACGAGATTGAGATTCGTTTCTATTCAAAACTTTGATAATATTTGATCATCAAACTTAAAAAATGAATAAATATAATTTTTTTAACCCATTTGCATTGATTTTTTGTTACGTGTCAAATGATATTTTAGTTTGGTGTTTAAACTGCTTACACCATTTAACAATTTTTTAGCTCAAATGTCTACCAAAAATGTCATTTACACGTTAAATAAATTTAATGTCATTAGATTAACAAAAATATATTCATTTATTTGTAAAGTTTAGAGAGCAAAATGTAAAAAAAAAAAATGGGACATAAACAAATTACAAATACACGTAAATGTTTAGGAGTTAAAAACACATTTAATCCTATTAAATATGTTAAAATTATGAAAATTATTTTTATTTATATATTAAATTTTTTTATGTATCAAACATATTTTATACTAGCATATGAGTTATTTACATATGTTTGACACATTCTTTCTTAAATGTAAGTTGAGAAACATTTTAATACGTCAAAACAATTTAACATAATTAGATTAAAATAATTATATTAATTTATTTTCTAAATTTAGATACCAAAATATATTAAAGTTTTGAATAAAAAAAATTCAATTTTCCATCAAAATTTAGAGACTAAAAAAAATATTTAACTATTTTTTTAAAACTAAAATAGAACTTCACGTTTGGAAGAGTATCATAATATAAAAGTATTATAGGATGTTTTTATGAAGTTTTAGTTGATTTTATCGAACTCCAAATTTTATTGCAAGTTTTATTTCAATAACAATTTCTTATTTAATAATTTTTCTTTGTATTTAACTTTTTTACAACTTAAAACATTAATTTAAAGACACCATATTATATATATATATATATATATATATATATAACCTTTCTATTTAAACCCAAGTCTTTAGTGTAGAAAATTTATTTAGAATCTGCATTAAATATACTCTTAGGAATTGAAATTAATAATATTGTTGTATCCTAGTTTTGTTTTCTTTATCAACACAAATTTGGATAAGTTAAATTGAGTGAGCACATAAATCATCGTATTAAATAAAAAAAAATTAAGTACTCATATTTAATACTAAACATTTGTTAATACGGATTATTTAATATTTAATATTTCGTTAATAAACGCACAGTTTTGTATATATTTAATTAAAAATATTTATAAATATGTAACTTCATTTATACAAAGATTATAATTACAATTTAAGATGTTGGTTTATTTCTCTTTTACTAACCAATTTGAATGTTTACCAAAAAAAATTATAGGTATAATTATGTTTTAATTTTCGAGTAAAATTTTGAAAATTTTTAATTGAATCTCTAAAAATTTTTTATAGCTTATTGATTACTCAATAAATTTAATTATTTTAATTGAATCCTATTTGTTCACTACCTTTGCTAAATTAGTGATACGATGGTTAAGTAGAGATGAGATGACAAATAAATTTGTTTTCGTTAATATTGTCTGAACTCGTACATGTTCTGACGAGAAATCTCTGCATTGACGGAGTATAATTATAGATATAGAAAATACATGACTTTTTGAATTGGGTATGAGTATGGAGATGAAGATGAGGATGTACATATCTGATGTAATATAACTTTTATTAGTATATAAAAAACGAAATTTCATTAGAATTTAAAAAATTGAAGTAAATAGACATTTAAAATAATTTTTAATTTGAATATATATGTTTTTTAAATATTTTTACATTTTATAAACTATATTTCATTAATGTTTGCAAATTTAATAAATGTTTTGGTTGTAATTAAAATTTATTTAATATTCTAATTCGAAATGTATATAATTATAATAAAATTGTAGTCAAATTTATTTCCAAACATTTGATATTGAAAGAAATAACACTCTTTATAATATTGAATACTTAATAATATTATGTTTCATTTACGTATTTTTATTATTTTATAAAAATCAATTAATTGATATTGAAATAATAAAAAAGTGAATAGAGTTACGGGCGAGTATGAGTATATACCTATTATTCGGTAAGGATAAGCGATATATAGGGATGATAAGACATAAGCGATAAGGGGATGATAAGGGATAAGCGATAAGGGAAAGATAAGGGATAAACAATAAGCGATAAGAGGATGATAAGGGATAAACAAAAAGCGATAAAGAGATGATAAGGGATAAGCGATAAGAGGATGATAAAGGATAAGCGATAAGCGATAAGTGGATGATAAAGGATAAGCGATTAGCGATAAGGGGATGATAAACGATAAGGGGATGATAAGGGATAAGCGATAAGGGATAAGGGGATGATAAAGCATAAGTAATAAGCCATAAGAGGATGATAAGGGACATGCGATAAGGGATAAGCGATAAGCGATAAGAGGATGATAAAGGATAAGCAATGAGCGATAAGAGGATAATAAAGGATAAGCGATAAGCGATAAGCGATAAGGAGATGATAAAGGATAAGCGATAAGTGATAAGGGGATAATAAAGGATAAGCGATAAGCGATAAGGAGATGATAAAGGATAAGCGATAAGCGATAAGGGGATGATAAACGATAAGTGGATGATAAGGGATAAGCTATAAGCGATAAGGGAATGATAAAGGATAAGCGATAAGCGATAAGGGGATGATAAGGGATAAGCGATAAGCGATAAGAGGATGATAATGGATAAGCGATAAGCGATAAGGGGATGATAAACGATAAGGGGATGATAAGGGATAAGCGATAAGCGATAGACGATAAGGCGATGATAAAGGATAAGCGATAAGTGATAAGCGAATGATAAACGATAAGAGGATGATAAAGGATAAGCGATAAGCGATAAGGGATGATAAACGATAAGGGGATGTGATAAGCGATAAACGATAAGGGGGATGATAAGTGATAAGCGATAAGGGGAAGATAAGTGATAAGCGATAAGGGGATGATAAGCGATAAAAGGATGATAAGTGATAAGCGATAAGAGATAAGTGATAATGAAAATGATAAGTGATAAGTGATAAGCGATAAGCGATAAACGATAATGACAAGTGATGATGATAAGCGATAAGGGGATGATAAGCGATAAAGGGATGATAAGTGATAAGCAATAAGTGATAAGCGATAATGATAAGCGATAAGGGAATGATAAGTTATAAGCGATAAGCGGCGACAAGGGGATGATAAGCGATAAGGGGATGATAAACGATAATGGATGATAAGCGATAAGCGATAGGGGTAAATTTATCGATTGAGCACATAAATCATCGTATTAAATAAAAAAAAAAATTAAGTACTCATATTTAATACTAAACATTTGTTAATACGGATTATTTCATATTTAATATTTCGTTAATAAACGCACAATTTTGTACATATTTAATTAAAAATATTTTTAAATATGTAACTTCATTTATACAAAGATTATAATTACAATTTAAGATGTTGGTTTATTTCTCTTTTCCTAACCAATTTGAATGTTTACCAAAAAAAAAATATAGGTATAATTATGTTTTAAGTTTCGAGTAAAATTTTGAAAATTTTTAATTGAATCTCTAATAATTTTTTATAGCTTATTGATTACTCAATAACTTTTATTAGTATATAAAAAATGAAATTTCATTAGAATTTAAAAAATTGAAGTAAATAGACATTTAAAATAATTATTAATTTGAATCGATATGTTTTTTAAATATTTTTACATTTTATAAACTATATTTCATTAATGTTTGCAAATTTAATAAATGTTTTGGTTGTAATTAAAATTTATTTAATATTCTAATTCGAAATGTATATAATTATAATAAAATTATAGTCAAATTTATTTCCAAATATTTGATATTGAAAGAAACAACACTCTTTATAATATTGAATACTTAATAATATTATGTTTCATTTACATATTTTTATTATTTTATGAAAATCAATTAATTGATATTGAAATAATAAGAAAGTGAATAGAGTTACGGGCGAGTATGATTATATACCTATTACTCGGTAGGGATAAGCAATAAGGGGATGATAAGGGATAAGCGATAAGGGGATGATAAGGGATAAGCGACAAGCGATAAGCGATAAGGGGAAGATAAAGGGTAAGCGATAAGCGATAAGGGGATGATAAGGGATAAGCGATAAGCGATAAGGGGATGATAAGAGATAAGAGATAAGCGATAAGGGGATGATAAAGGATAAGCGATAAGCGATAAGGTGATGATAAGGGATAAGCGATAAGCGATAAGGGGATGATAAGGGATAAGCGATAAACGATAAGCGGATGATAAACAATAAGGGGATGATAAAAGATAAGCGATAAGCGATAAGGGATGATAAACAATAAGGGGATGATAAAAGATAAGCGATAAGCGATAAGGGATGATAAACGATAAGGGGATGATAAATGATAAGCGATAAGGGGATGATAAGCGATAAAGGAATGATAAGCGATAAAGGGATGATAAGTGATAAGCGATATGCGATAAGTGATAAGTGATAAGTGATAAGGGATAAGCGATAAGCGATAAGCGATAATGAAAATGATAAGTGATAAGTGATAATTGATAAGCGATAATGATAAGCGATGATGATAAGCAATGATGATAAGCGATAAGGGGATGATAAGCGATAAAGGGATGATAAGTGATAAGCGATAAGCGATAATGATAAGTGATAAGTGATAAGCGATAAATGATAAGCGATGATGATAAGCGATAAGGGGATGATAAGTTGTAAGCGATAAGCGATAAGGGGATGATAAGCTATAAGCGACAAGGGGTAAATTTATCGAGTGAGCACATAAATCATCGTATTAAATAAATAAAAAATTAAGTACTCATATTTAATACTAAACATTTTTTAATACGAATTATTTAATATTTAATATTCTGTTATTAAACGCACAGTTTTGTACATATTTAATTAAAATATTTATAAATATGTAACTTCATTTATATAAATATTATAATTACAATTTAAGATGTTGGTTTATTTCTCTTTTACTAATCAATTTGAATGTTTACCAAAAAAAAAAAAATTATAGGTATAATTATGTTTTAAGTTTCGAGTAAAATTTTAAAAAAATTTAATTGAATCTCTAATAATCTTTTATAGCTTATTGATTTCTCATTAAATTTAATTATTTTAATTGAATCCTATTTGTTCACTACCTTTGCTAAATTAGTGATATGATGGTTAAGTAGAGATGACAAATAAATTTGTTTTCATTAATATTGTCTGAACTTGTACATGTTCTGACGAGAAATCTCTGCATTGACTGAATATAATTATAGATATAGAAAATACATGACTTTTTGAATTGGGTATGAGTATGGAAATGAAGATGAGGATGTACATATATGATGTAATATCACTTTTATTAGTATATAAAAAAATGAAATTTCAATACAATTTTAAAAATTGAAGTAAATAGACATTTAAAATAATTTTTAATTTGAATATATATGTTTTTTAAATATTTTTACATTTTATAAACTATATTGATAAGTGATAAGCGATAAGCGATAAGTGATAAGGGATAAACGATAAGCGATAATGAAAATGATAAGTGATAAGTGATAAACGATAAGCGATAATGATAAGCAATGATGATAAACGATAAAGGGATAATAAGTGATAAGTGATAAGCGATAATGATAAGTGATAAGTGATAAGTGATAAACGATAAGCGATAAGCGATGATGATAAGCGATAAGGGGATGATGATAAGCTGTAAGCGATAAGCGATAAGGGGATGATAAATGATAAGCGATAAGCGATAAGGGGATGATAAGGGATAAGCGATAAGCGATAAGAGGATGATAAAGGATAAGCGATAAGCGATAAGGGGATGATAAAGGATAAGCGATAAGGGATAAGAGGATGATAAAGGATAAGCGATAAGCGATAAGGGGATGATAAACGATAAGGGGATGATAAGGGATAAGCGATCTGCGATAAGGGAATAATAAAGGATAAGCGATAAGCGATAAGGGGATGATAATGGATAAGCGATAAGCGATAAGGGAATGATAAAGGATAAACGATAAGCGATAAGGGGATGATAAAGGATAAGCGATAAACGATAAAGGATGATAAACGACAAGGGGATGTGATAAGCGATAAACGATAAAGGAATGATAAGTGATAAGCTATAAGGGGATGATAAGTGATAAGCGAGAAGGGGATGATAAGCGATAAAGGGATGATCAGTGATAAGCGATAAGCGATAAGTGATAAGTGATAAGGGATAAGCGATAAGCGATAATGAAAATGATAAGTGATAAGTGATAAGCGATAAGCGATAAGGGGATGATAAGCGATAAAGGGATGATAAGCGATAAGTGATAAGTGATAAGCGATAAACGATAATGATAAGTGATTAGTGGTAAGCGATAAGCTATAAGCGATGATGATAAGCGATAATGGGATGATAAGCTATAAGCGATAAGCGATAAGAGGATGATAAACGATAAACGATAAGTGATAAGGGGATCATAAGCGATAAGCGATAAGGGGTAAATTTATGGAGTGAGCAGATAAATAATCGTATTAAATAAAAAAAATTAAGTACTCATATTTAATACTAAACATTTTTTAATACGGGTTATTTAATATTCCGTTAATAAACGCACAGTTTTGTACATATTTAATTAAAAATATTTATAAGTATGTCACTTCATTTATACAAAGATTATAATAACAATTTAATTTTGGTTTATTTCTCTTTTACTTACCAATTTGAATGTTTACCAAAAAAAAAAGTGTAGGTATAATTATGTTTTAAGTTTCTAGTAAAATTTTGAAAATTTTTAATTGAATCTCTAATAATTTTTTATAGTTTATTGATTACTCAATAAATTTAATTATTTTAATTGAATTCTATTTGTTCACTACCTTTGATAAATTAGTGATCCGACGGTTAAGTAGAGATGACAAATAAATTTGTTTCCGTTAATATTGTCTGAACTCATACATGTTCTGACGAGAAATCTCTGCATTGACTGAGTATAATTATAGATATAGAAAATACATGACTTTTTTTGAATTGGGTATGAGTATGAAGATGAAGATGAGGATGTACATATGTGATGTAATATAACTTTTATTAGTATATAAAAAATGAAATTTCATTAGAATTAAAAAAATTGAAGTAAATAGACATTTAAAATAATTTTTAATTTGAATATATATGTTTTTTAAATATTTTTACATTTTACAAACTATATTTCATTAATGTTTGCAAATTTAATAAATGTTTTGGTTATAATTAAATTTTTTTAATATTCTAATTGGAAATGTATATAATTATAATAAAATTATAGTCAAATTTAATTTCAAACATTTGATATTGAAAGAAACAACACTCATTATAATATTGAATACTTAATAATATTATGTTTCATTTACGTATTTTTATTATTTTATAAAAATCAATTAATTGATATTGAAATAATAATAAAGTGAATATAGTTACGGGCAAGTATGAGTATATACCTATTACTCGGTAAGGATAAGCGATAAGCGATAAGGGGATGATAAAGGATAAGCGATAAAGGGTTGATAAGGGATAAGCCATAAGCGATAAGGGGAAGATAAAGAATAAGGGGATGATAAGAGATAAACGATAAACGGATGATAAGGGATAAGTGATAAGGGATAAGCGATAAGGGGAAGATAAGGGATAAACGATAAGCGATAAGGGGACGATAATGGATAAGCGATAAGCGATAAGCGGATGATAAGCGATAAGCGATAAGCGATAAGCGATAAGAGGATGATAAAGGATAAGCGATAAGAGATAAGCAACAAGAGGATGATAAAGGATAAGCAATAAGCGGATGATAAAGGATAAGCGATAAGAGGATGATTAGCGATAAGCGATAAGAGGATGATAAACGATAAGGGATAAGTGATAAGCGATAAGCGATAAAAGGAAGATAAGGGATAAGCGATAAGCTATAAGTGATAAGGGGATGATAATGGATAAGCGATAAGCGCTAAGCGGATGATAAGGGATAAGTGATAAGCGATAAGCGATAAGAGAATGATAAAGGATAAGCGATAAGAGATAAGTGATAAGAGGATGATAAAAGGATAAGCAATAAGAGGATGATAAGCGATAAGCGATAAGAGGATGATAAGCGATAAGCGATAAGCGATAAGAGGATGATAAGCGATAAGCGATAAGAGATAAGAGGATGATAAGCGATAAGCGATAAGAGGATGATAAGCGATAAGCGATAAGAGAATGATAAGCGATAAGCGATAATAAGCGATGATAAGAGATGATAAGAGATGATAAGCGATGATAAAGCGATAAGCGATGATAAGCGATAAGCGATGATAAGAGATGATAAGCGATGATAAAGCGATAAGCGATAAGCGATGATAAGAGATGATAAGAGATGATAAGCGATAAGCGATAAGCAATAAGAGATGATAAGAGATGATAAGCGATGATAAAGCGATAAGAGATGATAAGCGATGATAAAGTGATAAGCGATAAGCAATAAGAGATGATAAGAGATGATAAGAGATGATAAAGCGATAAGCGATAAACAATAAGAGATGATAAGAGATGATAAGAGATGATAAGCGATGATAAAGCGATAAGAGATGATAAGAGATGATAAGCGATGATAAAGCGATAAGAGATGATAAGAGATGATAAGCGATGATAAAGCGATAAGCGATAAGAGATGATAAGCGATGATAAAGCGATAAGCGATAAGCGATGATAAAGCGATGAGCGATGATAAAGCGATAAGCAGCGATGAGCGATGATAAAGCGATCAGCAGCGATGAGCGATGATAAAGCGATGAGCGATGATAAAGCGATCAGCAGCGATGAGCGATGAGCGATGAGCGATGAGCGATGAGCGATGAGCGATGAGCGATGAGCGATGAGCGATGAGCGATGAGCGATGAGCGATGAGCGATGAGCGATGAGCGATGAGCGATGAGCGATGA
>Ga0214545_1009456_pt1 | contig 14845 bp, 12 predicted proteins | sample CNSS4metaG_FD_160064 | JGI IMG/M metagenome (GOLD analysis project Ga0214545, IMG submission 160064) | Root nodule microbial communities from cowpea collected in UCLA plant growth center, Los Angeles, California, USA - CNSS4 | ecosystem: Host-associated > Plants > Roots > Nodule | place: USA... | reverse complement strand
AAAATTAATTGAGACTATACTTTGATTAAATTTACTATGGACAATCTAACAATTCTCACTTTTAATTGAGACTGTACTTTGATTAAAAGTGAGGATGCCAACAAATGAATTGAGTCTTTACATTGATCTATTTGTAAATCAACAACAATAATTAATTTAACAATAATCTCTAGATAACAAATGAAGAATCTTATTTAGAAAAAGCAGTGGAATTGACCTATTTACTATTACTGTGTTTACAATCTTCCGTGTCATTTTCTTTGCATATCAAAACCCCCATATTTTTATAGTTGCTAGTTTTAAATTGCATTTTTGAGAATCAGATATTTGAGATCAATTCCGTATTCGTTGTGAGACGACTCAGGGTTATCTTAACCCTAACTATTTTCTTCACTACAAACTGGCAATACTGAAGTTGCTAAAGTAGTGGTAATTTGATCGCCTAACGACAGCGATATCACAAACGTAGTCGGCGGCGCAGAGTTTCAACTCATGTATGGAGGCGGGTTGGTGGAGGTAGACGTTGTTGGCGAAGGGGTCGGGTTTGAGAGTGAGGGCCATGCACTAAGTATCATTTCTTGGTTTAGGTGTGGAGTGCGAAGGGCAGCCTTACTGAAATGGTCAATGAAAGGCCAAAGCGTCTCGTCTTGTTCCTGTCTAACGCTGAGAAGTGAGATTATTGTAGTTTGATGCGGGCGGCTGCCGGCGAAGTGAGTGGTGAACATGTGGGAGAGGGTGTCGAAGCAGTCAATGGAGTATGGCGGAAGGGTGGTAAACCATTCGAGGGTAGGGCCTTTAAGGGTGGTAGGAAAGGCCTTGCAGAAAACAACATCATGGGAGGTGTAGAGGGCAACGTGGATGATGTAGACCTTGAGGTGTTCGTCTGGGTCAGTCTCGCCGGTGTAGCGTTCCAGTGTGAAAGGTTCCCACTAGGCAGGGAGGGGAGTGTTGGTGATGAAATCGGTGAAAGGATGGCAACGCCTAGGTTGAGCACATGGTAGTGGGTGAGGAAGGATGAGATGGTGAATGAGGGTGGGAAAAGTGGAAGTGAAGTTGTGAGAGGGGATATGGGTGGTAGGGAGGGTATGAGGGTTGTTATAAGGTGGGATATGAATAGCGTGTGGGGTGGTAGGCATGTTATAGGGCGGGATGTGGGTGGTGGGTAGGGTGGTGGCGAGGGTAGGACCCGTAGTATTTCCTGGGAGGGTGGAATGGAAGTGTGTATGATGGGTTGAGAGGATGGGAGTTTGTTAAGTGGTGGTGAAGGTGTGCGGGGTAGGATTGTACTCGCTTTCTTCTTTAGTGGGATGGAAAGTTGGGAACCCTGCGGCATCAGATGTTTCCTTTGCCTTTCCCTTTTTAGTGGGATCGACCTTAATCTTTCGCCTTAGGCGTGAGTTCTCCTGCCGTATTGCCTCCATCTCCTCAGCATTGCACTTCTTCAAATCAGCTAGTTCCTGTTGCATCTTGGCTTGACCGTCTAGGATGGCAGCCAAGGTGATGTTAGCAGGTCCTAAAGGACCTGCTTCAGCCAGTTTGTTAACTCCTGCTATGCTGCGGGTAGAAACCATCTTCAGAAAAATGCGGGTTGGTCCGTAAGGTATTATCTCGTGTCCCACGGTGGGTGCCAATTGTTCTTGCAAAGAACAAATAAGATATGTCAGACACAAGCGTTACCTTACTCTGGTCTGCAATCTCCTCACTAGGTTTCCTCCCGACCGGTACATGTCGCCTGTGGATATCTCGGTGTGAATTGGTTTGGACCCGAGGGTGGTTACCTGCAGAAGAGACTCTGATGCTCAAGTCAGCAAAATCCATAGAAAGTCAAATCTCGTAATTAGGAGAGTAATGAATGCGTACCTTTAATTCGTGGGGTCCATGCATATTTATAGATTATTAATTATGTTTGGCCACTTCATGGGCTGGGCCCCTGTTTAGGCTGTAGGTAGGCTTGGGCCTTAGCCTAGGTCCCTTAGTTCGATTATCGTGGGTCGTTTGGGTCTTATCATTGATGTTCTGAAATTGTCAAGTTCTTGCTTAGTTTCCTAAAGTTATCGGCCTAGACCGGTTACTCTTTAGCGACTTAGACAGGTTGCTCTTTTAGCGGCTTAGGCCGCTGTTGCTCTTTTTATATGGTGATTGTTATTATTTGGCTAGGCTGGCTAGGTGTGGTACAATGGTCATTCAATGTTTGTCTTATGATGGTTTTTCGGCCCTCCCTTGGCTGCTAGGGTTTTATGGCTTCATATTCATGCGAACATAATTCTAGCAAAAGAAAGTTTAATGTGGGACTACCAAGATTCGAACCCATAACCATGCCAATGTCCAAACCAATGCACAACCGTTTAACCAATTCATGTTTCGTGATACTTCACATAATTCTATAATTATGTTATCACTCCTCATGACCCAGCACATTATTAAAATAATAATAATAATTTAAATAACACATAAATAGCATACATGGGACTAGAACACAAGTCCATTCACACTAACCAAGTACTCTCAACCATTTGAGCTAGTACTTTTCCACAACATACATGTTTGAATTAAATGCCATAAAGGATACCATTAACCGCATTTATTAATTAATTAATTATTTAATTAATTAAATTTTGTGGGTCTTACACAGTGGATAGGAATATGATTGAGCAAAACGTACATTATCATGAGATCAGCTTCACTGCACTGGGCATGATTTGTACCATGGGGACATAAAATCCAAACAATGAGATAGTGAAGAAGAAGTTCATCAACTTTTAGAGGACATGCTAGCAATTGTCTGCCTATTTCTTGATCAGGCTTTCTTAGAAAAGACCTATAAGGCAAAAATTATGTTAAACCCTTCAATACCTACAGTTAGGATTGGAGAGGTGCCATCGTGAATGGGAAATTGAGCAACATTTTCCCAGATATCATCATCCAGAATGATATATACTCCTTTCACCTTGGTAAACCCCACTCCATCTCTGAATTTGTAATTGTAGTAAAAGGCTTGTACTAAGTCAAGATAATAGGTACCCTGCATTTTTGTGAATAATTTCACCCCTTGTTCAGCAAGTAAAACAGGAATTACAAAGCAACGGTTGACAAACCATTGGGATTTGTTAAATTTGGGAGTGATGAGAGGCTTGTCTTTCCATAGGATGATAAATTCAGATCTTCTCTCTTCATCTGAAATCCATCCTTCAATGGAAGCAGTGCGACATGCAGTTGAAGGTTGGGTGGCACGAGATGTAGTTCTTCTACGGGTAGGAATCTTCTTGCGAGATGCTTCAGCCATCATCAATGTTGAGGAGAAGGGAGGCTTGAAGGTTTTTGAGAAAATATAGGGTTCTTGAGTTTATGAGGTGTGAAAAAGGGTTAATAGTGACCAAAATGGCTTGCATTTGTAAGGAAAGTCCTCCAATGCTAGATACATTAGTCTTTCTTCCTTTAAAGAATTCATAAGGGGTAATTTTCAAGATAGGCCTAATAAGCATTCTATTAAGTACATAACAAGTCGTGCTCACAACATCAGCCCAAAAATATTTAGGCACTTCATATTCATTCAACATTGTGCGAGCTAGTTCCTCTAAGGATCTATTTTTCCTTTCTACAACTCCATTTTGTTGAGGAGTTCTAGGTGCAGAAAAATTATGCATAATCCCATTTTCTTCACAAAACTTTTCAAACAATTCATTTTGAAATTACCCTCCATGATCACTTCTCAAAACTTTAATTTTCAAATCTTTTTCATTTGAATTACTTTTGCAAATTTCTTAAAAGCTTTAAAAGCCTCACTTTTTAATATGAGAAAGAAAGTCCAAGTATATCTTGAGTAATCATCAACAATAATAAGAGCATAGTAATTTTCCCCAAAGCTTTTTATCCTAGAAGGACCAAACAAATCCATATGCAAAAGTTCTAATGGCTTTGATGTAGAAATCACATTTTTTGAATGAAATGATGATTTTACTTGTTTTCATTTTTGACACGCAGCACATAGTTTATCTTTTTCAAACTTTATTTTTGGCAATCTAATTATTAATTCTTTATAGATTAGTTTGTTTAAATGTTGCATATGAATATAAGCAGCTTGTTTATGCCACAACCATGGATTTTCTTCTATAACAACCAAACAAGTTATATCATTAGATGATGCATTATCAAGATCAATCAAGTAGATGTTATTGTGTCTCATACCTTTCAAGGCGATTTCCTTAGAGTCCTTTTGATGAATGGTGCAGTAGTCACTCTCAAAGATGACTTTGAGTCCTTTATCACATAATTGACTTATATTGAGAAGATTGTGCTTTAGTCCTTCCACAAATAGCACAACCTTGATCTCCAATGTATTTCCTCCATCGACATCACTCGTTCCAAGTATTTTTCCCTTGTTGTTATCCCCATATGTAACAAATCCTTGTTCCTTTCTTTTAAAGTTTTTAAACTTCCTTTTATCTCCAGTCATGTGCCTTGAACAACCATTGTCAAGATACCACATTGATTTCCTGGATTTAGAAGTCATTTGCAAAATAAGAAAACAATTTATTTAGGTCCCCAACAACTTGTTTGGGTCCTTGGGGTTAGAAAAAAAATATCTACCTATGAACAGGCACCCAATGATATTTCCCATTTGGAACAACAAAATGTTTAATGTTGCACTTGTTTGGAGTATGACCCTTTTTCATACAACAAAAATAAGTAGCAGTACATGCATATGCATTCATAGAGTAAGCAATTCCTCTTTCTACCCAGACTCTACGAGTTCTTTTAGTTTTACTTTTCTTATTACAATTATGAGCATGCATGTTCTTATTTGAATTTTTCTTAAGAGAAACCTTTTTAGAATTTTTAATTTCTAATGCATCTTCAAGATGTTTTTCCAAAATACATATATCAAACATGTAACTTTTACAGGAAGCACATTCAACAATTTCTTTTTCTTTGTTTTCTAAATTTGAAATTTTGTTCTTTAAAATTTCTTCTTCCTCAAGAGAATTTTCAAATTTGTTTTGTAATTCTTTAAACTCATATTTTAATTTCCTATGAGCAGTATCTAATATGCTAGATTTAACAAGCAATTGTTGAAATGCATCATAAAGATCATCATAATCATTTTCATTGCAAGTAGAACTTACCTCATTGTCAGAGACATCATGATCAGCCAACAAACATAACTTTGCTTCTTCCTCATCAGAATCACTAGCGTTTGATGTACTTTAAGCATTATCTTCCCATGCTATGTATGCTTTCTTTTTAAAAGAATTTTCTGCCCTTCTTTTCTTCACTTTTCTTTGAATTTGGGCAATCAGCCTTGACATGTCCATTTTCTCCACATCCATAGCACTTGAAGTTTGAGGATGATCCTTGATTTTCCTTCTTATTGCTTTTGAATTGATTTTTACCTTTGGCCTTCATGAATTTTCTAAACTTTTTAATCATTAGACTCATATTCTCATCATGATTAGAGTCTTCTTCTTCTTTGTGCTTTTTGCCTTTTTTGACCTCATACTTAAAGGCAATATTTTTCTTTCTTCCAAGATCTTCTTCTTCATTTAATCTACCCAGTTCAAGCTCATGGTCCCTTAGTTTTCCAAATAGAGCCGCCATTGTCATCGTTGCAAGATTTTGTGACTTCGTTATGGTTGTCACCTTTGGTTGCCAAGTCCTACTCAAGGATTTAAGAATTTTTAAATTTAATTCATCAGTGTCAAAAGTGTTACCTAGACTCGTGAGACGATTATCAATGTGTGTGAATCGTTTCTACAAATCATAGATGGTTTCTCCTTGTTGCATATGAAACATTTCGTATTCTTGAATCAACAAGTTGTTGCATGCCCTTTTTACATCGTCTGTTCCTTCATGAGTCACTCGCAAAATTGCCCACATATCACGTGAACTAGTGCAGACTAAGATCCTGTAAAACTCATCAAGGGTCAAAGTAGATGAAATAATATTTCTAGCTTTAACATCGTACTAAGCTCGTCTATTTTCATCTGCAGTCCATTGTGAGAATGGCTTTGGTTCATGCACTCCATTAACAACATTAACAGGCACAAATGGACCATTTAAGACAGCATCCCAAATACCCCTATCAACACATTCCAAAAATATTTGCATTCTAACTTTTCAAAAGGGATAATTTTCTCCAGTAAAAAGAGGAGGTTTGTTGATAGACGCACACTCAGCGAAAGTTTGGTTTTGCCAAACCATTGTCGAAAAATTTGAAAAACTATCAAAGCAAGCTCTAATACCAATTGTTGGTATCACGCAGCGGAATGTTTAGCTTTTCAACAAAAACCAAGAGGGGTGAATTGGTTTTTAATATTAAAATTAATACTTAAAGATTTTTCTAAAAATTTACCGATTAATTTAATATTAGTTCCTTTAAATTCAACAATAGATATAATAAAGAGATAGGGATGAAGATTTAACACAAGTTGTTAATCTCTTCAAATAAATAGATTAATCTCTTCAAAAGATCCTACATTTAGTTGTTAATCTCTTCAAATAAATAGATTAACTCAATCACTAACAAATATCATATTACAATCAGATAACAAGATAATAGGGAAAAGAAAACACCTCTCTTGAAGGCACAAGAGATGAACAACCTTTCTCTGAATCACACAGAGAACTTGACCTAGCTTTCCTAGCAACAACAACAGCACTAAATCTCCTAAAAACCCTCTTAGAAAAAGTTATCGCTTTACCCACACTAGGTTTTTCAAAGCTCTTTTGAGAACCCTCTGAGAACTCTCTTTGTAGTCACAGCTAGCACTCTAGCTTCTCAAAAAGGTAAGTTTTGAAGTAGCTCTACAGTTCCTTAAATAAGGGTTTCAAAAATTAGGTCAAAAATTGAACAGTCACGTTCAAACTGACAGGGATAATCGATTATCACTAGAGATAATCGATTATTCCAATGTGTTTTCTGAAAATAAAAACTTTGAGCAAATAATTGATTATCTGGGATGATAATCGATTATTCCAGTGTGTTTCTAAAAAATTTAACTCAACTTAGGATAATCTATTATCCTAAGTGATAATCGATTATCACATTGGTTTTTACAAAAATGGAAGAGTTACGGTCTGGTTGTTGATTCTAAGCTATTCTAAGCACCTTAAAAAATTTTACAAGATAACTTTAAACATAAAACACTTGTATTCATATTGTCTTCCAAATGGCTTTTAAGTTTCTTTATCATCATCAAAATCTTGCTTCAACATTAGCTTGTCTTATGCTTTTCCCAACACAACTTCTATCACAAAAAGTTTCCTTCAAGCCTCTCCTACCATTGTAACAATGGTCATACACCCAACGATGGTGGTTGGAAACTTCAGCCATGTTTTGTGGTAGTGAAAGAACATGGGACTTAAGTAATAAACCCATTACTACTTAAGTCAAACATGAAAAGAAACCTTTGATTACCAATTTCTATTTCATATCTTACAAACCTTCAATGGTAAGATACGTTAGAAGATAAGAGTAACAAAGTGCAGTAGAAAAGAATGAGAAGAAATTGAGGAAAGAGGTTTAAATTGATAAAAATTGTGTGCAATTGGGAGCTAGTATACGAACTTTTCAGCATTTAGTATTAATTGTAGTCTTATTTGAGTGTTTTAAACTTGTAAAAAGTAGTATACATACTAGAATTTGAGTTTTATGTAGATTTTAGAATATGAGTTGATCCATAGCTTTATTTGACTACTTTAAACTAGGTTTCACAATTGATTTACACTTTCTTATATAGATTTAGTGCAATTAAAATTTTATACATTTCTAGAGTAGTTTTAAACTAGTGCCTTAGCTCTAGATACTGAAATTATGCTATACTTACTCAATTTTAGGAAGTAAATAGATAAAGTAGGATTTATAGAGTAGTTTTAGTTTTAGGTTACTTTAGGGAGGATTTCTAGGTTTGGATAGGCTACATACTTTTCAGCAATAAGTGGACTAATTCTAGTGTTATTTGACTATTTTAAACTTGGATGAATTAGTCTACATAGATTAAGGTTTCTTGTTTAATGTTCTCCTATTACTCTGCTATAATTAGTTTTTAAGTAGTGTAGTTTCTAAATTATTATAGGCAGATTTAATGTTCCTAAAATTTAGTTTAGTTTCTTAGCACTTATAATGTCTTTACATAGTTTCTTATCTTTTTCCAAATTCTAGCTTAGTTTTGATATTAGTTTCATACCTAAGTTTGGTTTTAGAGTAAAGTTTAGTTTAGAGTTAAGTTTAGTTTAGAGTTTATGAGTTAGTTTTATAGTTTACATAATCATTAGTTAGCATATACGACCCCTAGGCTTAGCACATAGAATTAGCTTAGTTAATGAATCTAGTGCATTCAATTATGTCTAGTTTTCATTCCATTAGGTGAATAAAAGACTAACTCGTATTTGGTAACTTGTGTGCAGGATAAAACATTCTGAATAATGGTTGAAAGTTGATTGGAAATCTGAATTCGTGGCATCCAGCAGCTGCGCACAAAGATGAAGCAAAATTTAAGAGAATTTCTAGAATGGAAGTTTGAGCTTAAGGTTCACTTTCAAATATGAAGGCTTGATTGGTGATACGAGAGTCGGAAGCCCTCAAGAACACTAAAAGGGATTGGAATATAGCAAAAATGTCATGAAATCAACACCCATTCCACAAAACATAGTTAGTTTAGTTAGCTTTTGGTATTGACTCTTAGGTATTTTTAACTAGAGTAGCTAGTTGACAACTAGGTGTGTTATTAGCTGTATAAAACACTCAAAACAGAAAGCAAATCATCAATTTAACAATTCACACTAGCTTTAACACACAAACCAAAGACATCAAAGCTTCTTCAAAACAATATGTTCATAGCTCATACTAGAATCACCAAAATTGAATCACCTAGACTACCCAATTGAAGTCTAATTCGAGAATAGTCTTTCTCCAATTAATCACAACCAATTTGGCACCTAACAAATCAAATAAACCAAAATTTCTCAGCTAGGCACAACATTTCCAATTCTAAAGTGCAATTAGAAACAAACATAATTAATAAGTAAATCTGCAACAATTCAGACAAAGCAACAAACATGTGACAAATTAAATTTATACAAAGACAAAAAGAATTTATGTGCGGCAGGTTTCCATAAATCTGCCAAACTAGGGAGTGGAGAACTCCATAAATCTGCCAAAATCACCTTATAAATCTTTAAACAAGTTAGAAACAATTTGATTAAATTATGTGCAGCAGAAGTTAATCAAACCTTGCTATTAAGCATTCCCTAAGCCCCAAGTGAATAAATCTACCCTAAGTCTATCTCAAACACTAACACTTTAAATGCATGACCACCCTAATAAACACATGCACTAAACACTACTAGGCAGTATCAACATTTTACAACCGAACTTAGCAAATGCATAAAAAGTAGAGCATTACAAAATCTGAAGTGGGTGACCGTGATGCACATGAGCCAAAAACAACCATAACATAACCTATATGTTTTAGCAGCCTATATGAATTATCCACAAGCTAGATGCAACCACAAGAATTCATTCATAACCAAACAACCATCACATAAGAAACACAAGCTAAGAACGGTTACAATCTCAGAATTTAAGAATAGAACACAAATTTGGCAGTGGGTGCATTCTCAAACATTGCCACTTACCTTCCTCGACGATGCAACCATAAAATCAGCAGCCTCTCTCGCAACCCCAGTCACGCGAACATCCTAGCCTCCCTTGGTAGTGATTCGCAGCTCTGATGTTCTCAACCTACAAAAAACTTTAGGATTCAGACGAGATGGATTGGATGGCCAAAAGAAGAAGAAAAACACTCACCAACAATTTCTCCGTCCGTCAACAATGTGTCAGCGTGAAGATTGTACCGATGGTAGGGATTACTGAGAGTAGAAAGTGCGAGTAGCGTTGAGGGTGCTGGCGCTAGTGACACTTTCGTTCTGATCGGATCGCCAACAGTAGGCAAGCTTCTTCTAGGAGGGGCGAGAGGCTGGGGTGAGAGAAGGCAAAGAATTGGGAGAGGGGTGAGAATTGTGATGTTAGGGGAAAACGATCTGATTTAGGGGAGGGAATCTGAAATGTTTAAGTTTTTTCTCGATTGACATACCGAAGGATTTACCGACGAATATGGTCGTTAGTAAAGGTCAACTCCTTTATCGACGATACTACCAACATATCAATGGTCCACTATATATTCTCACTGAATTATCGACGGATACATCCGTTGGTAAATTCAGCATACACATCCGTCGTTAAAGAAAAATTTTTGAGGGAATTTGTTCCGTCGGTAAGTATTCGCCGGTAATACTATGTTTTTTTGTAGTGTTGGGACTTACAAGGATAAGGTATTATGTGATGTAGTGCCTATGGAAGCAACCCACATTCTTCTTGGTAGGCCATGGCATTTTGACAAAGGTTTTTCTTGATGGTCATACCACATTAGCTCTCATCATACTTTAATCTGACTTGTATTGGGTGATGTGTTGACTCGGTCTTTCAATTAATAATTTCACATGCATTATGTCATAAAGACAAGATTTCTCAATTTTACTAGGTAAGTGTGCCTAATAATGCAACTTTCATCAGACATCAATCTGATTTGTATTGGGAGATGGATTGCCTCAATCTTCTAATCAATAATTTCACATGCACTCTGACACATAGACTGGACTTATCAACTTTATTTGTTAATCATGTCAAACATGTTCAAGAACCCAACCTCATAAATCCTAAAATAGCTCCCCTATAAATACTAACATTGTACAAAACAGTTCAACCACAACCTATCACATTGTTACTTTGCCTAATAAATCCAACCACTCCTTTCTCTCTAAACATCAATAGATGGAGAACTTTGGCATAAACGAGGCATAAAACTATTCAAATTCCTACCTCACAACCTTATTTACAAATGGGGAAATCACAGAATGTGAAGATGGTTTGTAGTTTCACTATCAAAGTTCAAAACTTTTTCAAATACCAAAAACTAAACATTCAACCTCCTTTAGGAAAAAATATGCACAACTCTATGAATTCAAACCAACTCATCTAGCAACAAATTGTACTTTCGAAGGCCCACAATGAATGAATAAGGAGTCATTACGTATGATGTTACTCAAATAGTAACAGATCATGACGTCTTACAAAAGATTATTTGTAAGTTTTACGTTTACTAGTCCACTAAATCAAACTCTTTAGCCTCTTACGTGAACCCAAACCCCGTCGTGCGTTCACCAACAATAGTTTATTTCGGAACACCTCTTAATGGGGCAACCATCGTGGAAAGTCCATGTGGTTATGGTCTCACTTGAAAATCAGATACCCCCATCTCAATCCGACACAATTGCACATTTAATGAACTTTTAGAAAAAGTAAAACAAAAATTAAATTGTGGAGACCGTAAAAATGTCACTGAAATTAACTACAGTCGTTTAGGAAGGGTAGTTAATAACCACCTTGTTCATGATAAGGTACAAATCAAATATGATATTGATGTTTCACGAATAATCAACCGTTGGAAAAAATTCAACGTCTAGACGCATTCATGTTACGTTCCCACAATTGAAAATGCATTGAATTGTTCATCCAAATAAGAGATATACACCTACTAAAGAATATGAAGATATTGAATCCTACAACTATATTAACGAAAAAGCGGTTATAAAATATAGACAAATGTTATAGTCTATTTGTTTGATTTTATTGTTTTAAGTGAAGTCAATTAGGTCTATTTGCTTTCCAATAATTATTTTTAATTTTCATTTTGCTGTTAAATATATTCACAGTTAGTCTAAAAGTATTTTATTTCTTGAATTTCTAATTCATTCCATCTTTACGTACTCACTATATTTCTATAGTATATGTTTTTTTGCATTCTATTACTAATATATACATACCTATAACCACTCAAAAAATTTAAGTATATAATCAAAATACAAATAATTCATTTCTTCACATTGCAATTATTAAAATAATAACATTAAATATATTTAATGAATTATATCTTTACATTTAATTAATGAAATAAAACCTTAAAATAAACAAAACCAATTATCTTTTCCTTCAAAACATGATTTCAACATAAAATTATTTCATCATTACTTCACTTATTTTTTCGTCAACTATAAATTATTCTTTAACCATAAAAATATATATTTGTCAAATTTAATTAAAATCAATTTTCTTAAAGAATCTCTGTAACGTCCCATTTAAGTATTAAAATAATTAAATGAAAACATTGCACAAAATAATATAAGAAGTTGAGTCAAAGAGTATAACGTCACTCCTTACAAATATCTAAGGAACTAAAAATGAGATATTGAGGCACACCACGATGCCAATACAAAATAGAGTTCAAGGGTCAACAATATTTAAAATAATTGCCCAAGAGGTAGACAAATACATGGGCTACAATCCTAAAGAAAACTCAGACAAGCAGGATTTGATCCAAGATGAACTAGGCAGCAGAATCTCCATCACCCTCACGATCACGAGGAGTTCTCGCATCTGCTCACATCAATAAATTGATAATCATCGCAAAGAGAGAAAACCACACACATAACATAAAAACAAGCAGAAAGGGTAAGCTAGAGTAGAAAATGGTTTATCATACAGTTACATGCACTTTCATAATCCAAGATGCATATTTCAACCAATCATGTTATGACTTACACACAATACACTAAGACTCAAGATACGATTCATCCAGATACATATAATTAGTCAAATTCAATTGATGCTTGCACTTGTGGTGGCCTTTACAGCTCTACCGAGCTATTTGTTACAGTGTTTCATTCCCCTACGCACAAGGTTAGCCTTAAAGTGTTCCAAACCTCCTGCTACTCTCACCACTTGAGTCAATAGGCTCTACGTGAGACTAACTGACTCTTTAGAGTGTCAGGACAAAATCCCTACCTTGAATCCTCACTAAATTATATAAATGAGGCACCACCATGAACTCGCACTAACAACGGTCATGGAATTACGTTCTGACCAAATGAGGCACCACCACGCAACCAACATGGAATTACGTCTTGACTAATGAGGCACCACCATGACATCTCACCTAGAGTTCCATGAAATTACGTCCTGACAAATGAGGCACCACCATGAAACTATCATGGAATTACGTGCTGACCACACCAACATCATGTTCCATCAATCAATATAACATTATTGCTCATACCAATTCCATGTCACTTTTATAACCAACCATCCCATACTCATTACATGCCAAGATCATGCCAAACTCATCATTCACAACATAGAAGCCATTTTACTCATGCATATTCACTCATCTCATGCTTTAACATAGAAATCCAACTTAACAACACATTATGCAAACGATTTTGGAATTTTAGAAATAAAACTACAGCTTGTGTAAAGCTCCAAAAATTTTGTATTTATATTCAAATTAAATATGATTGAATCAAGATCTAAATGAAACAAGAGCCGACTTAATTGAATAACTATAAAGAAAGTTATGCATCAAACAAGCAACAAAGGTCAATGTTGTCAACAACCAAACTATAGTGATCTTGCGATAAACACTACTCTCACCACAGAGCTCCGATTCAAGATCAGACCGGTCAAAGTTAAGAACTCTGTGTTAAGGATCCGCTGTTAAAATATCAGCTCGATCCAACGGTTAACAAAGTATGAACCTTCATTTTACAAAAAGTGTGCAGTGTTGTCAACAATCAAACTACAGTGACCTTGCGATAAAACCTACTCTCACTACAGAGCTCCAATTCAAGATTGGACCAGTCAAAGTCAACAATAATGTGTTAAGGATCAGCTGTTAAAAAAATGAAGGACCAGTAGGAACCTTCATTTTATGAAAAGTGTGCAGTGTAGAAAAAAAATAGCGTCACATCAATCAAACATACTCATTCGAGAATGAAAAAAAATACACTGTATTTCAAAGAAAAAGGAGTTCTAGCTTCCCTTACTTGGAAAAAAAGCTAGCCCAAGACGCCGACACCTAAGCCAACGAGCACAACCGCTCCGGGAGCATATTCCAGAGCTGGGAACAGTGGCAGCAATGTGGGAATCACAAAACAGAGCTTAGAAAAAGAGAGGGTACGGGTTGAGAAGCAACTTACGTGAAATAAAATGGGTTTCTTCTAGCTCAAAGAAGGGTGGGAGCCAAACCCTAGCAGAGCTCACAAAGCAGCAAAGGGAGATGGGATGGGAAACTATTTTTCTGAAAAGTGCAGAAAGAGAGGGGTTAGGGCTGGTTTAGGGGTTTTCGGCACCCTTTGGACTAGCCTTAGGCCTAACTGATTAAGGCATGCCCTTAAATATAAGGAGCAGAAAAAGTGAGTCTTACAATCTCATTTATTATTCTTAATTTACTACACATATATTAATCATTTTTTTATTAAACAACAACTTTTTTACTTAATTATTTTTTCCTTTATTTATTAAATTTAATTTTAATAACTTTAATTTATTAAACAACAACTTTAATTTCTAATTTCAAGTCAATGCACTAATTATCGCTACTTTACAAAGTTTAAAAAAAAAAGCTTAAATTACTTAACCATATACTTATCCATTTACCCTTTCATAATTTACTTTCTTTTTGCCATCTTCCAATTTTAAATAAGTCAAAAATAAAAGAAAAACAACTCAAAACTCAAACCGAATTTCGGGTATTTCGACCAACTAGTTCACCAATCACGTTTAGAATTCGGTTCCCGATAAACTGAATTCTGACTTGTAAATCAAAATTGTAACACCCCTGGCCCGCCAGACCATGTCAGGTTACTGCAGCCCAATGCACCCCAACCCCTCACCCTTCTCCGTCCATTCATACTGGGTGGGTTGTTGCCAGTGGGAATCGAACCCCCAACCTGA
>Ga0214545_1009453_pt1 | contig 14846 bp, 11 predicted proteins | sample CNSS4metaG_FD_160064 | JGI IMG/M metagenome (GOLD analysis project Ga0214545, IMG submission 160064) | Root nodule microbial communities from cowpea collected in UCLA plant growth center, Los Angeles, California, USA - CNSS4 | ecosystem: Host-associated > Plants > Roots > Nodule | place: USA... | reverse complement strand
CACTTAAAAAATAATTAACCATCCAAAATGAAAACAATTTAAGTTTCAATATAATGATTATCGATACTCCCTCATCCTCATTTTATTAGGAATGTCAAAAAGGATTAACCAGCCTCTTTAGATCTATTCCATTTTTGACCTGGCAAAATCATATCAGGTTAGAACAGGCTAACCTGTCTTTAAAAAACAAGTTGTCCTATTTGTTATTGGATGGGTTGGTAGATTGGTGGACTGACCTACCATTTCTTCATGGGGGCTTCTCCCTACACCTCCAAGAATCTCGTCTGTACCCCAAAAACCAATTTTATTCCCATAATTGCCCATGGTTAAATATAAATTTACTGTGTGTTTTTTACCCCATACCCCTGCACCCCCAAACCCTGACGCTGCACCCCTAATAAAACCCCAAGAACGCATACCCCTGCACCACTGCACCCCCAAAACAAACCCTTAGGAGTGCACTTCCAGAATGGTGAAACGGAACACACTTGCTTTGCTTTTTTTTTCTTCAATTGTTTGTGAAACGGCTTTTGTAAGCCGTGTGGGAAGTGCGAAACGGAATACACATTCCGTTTGAGCATTTTTTTTTTTGAATTGTTTGTGAAACGGCTTTTGTAAGCCGTGTGGGAAGGGAGAAACGGAATACACATTCCGTTTGGCATTTTGTTTTTTTTAAATTTAACTGAAACGGCTTTTGTAAGCCGTGTGGGGAGTGTATGAAACGGAATACACATTCCGTTTCATTTTTTTTTCAATTTTATTGAAACGGCTTATGAATGCCGTGTGGAGTAAACAATGCCTCAAAAACCCATTCCCCACGTGCTTAAGAAGTAAAGGATGGTTCTAAGAAATTGTCCCAACAAAAATGGCAGAAAAAACGTCACCATGGTGATTCTTGGTAAACCGTAAAGTAAAAAATGGAATGAAATTCATATGATTGGAGCAAATGCATACGTAGGGAAGTGAGCCAAAATACAAAAGCTAATATTTAGGATAAATTTAAAAAAGTTTAAAAAGATCAACAAATAGCAATATAGTGTGTTCCACTCCATTTTTTTTTTAGTTTCATCCATCTGTAATTTTTGCGTTAATTTAAAAATATTCTGAAAATGAGAATTTAAACCTTGGAGCAAAATTTACGCACATTAAGCACTGTTTTTTTTATTAAAAAAATAGTATATAGGTAAGTATATACAACGGAATACGCATTCCGTTTTTTGTTTTTTTTTGTTTTTAATTTTGGTGAAACGGATTCTGTATTTTGTTTCTAAAAAAATTTGCAAATTTTTTTATGAAACGGAATACAGAATCCGTTTCATAAATTTTTTTATGAAACGGAATACAGAATCCGTTTCAAAACTGTATGAAACGGATTCTGTATTCCGTTTCATAAAAAAAATTGCAAATTTTTTTAGTAACGAAATACAGAATCCGTTTCATACAGTTTTGAAACGGATTCTGTATTCCGTTTCCTATAAATTATGAATCCCAAACAATCCCTTCAAACAAATTCCATTTACAAACTTATGGGTATGGGTATGAAGGCTAACCTGGATTGATTGATGGAAATACCACTGCAGAGAAGGACTGAAGAAGCAATGAATGGATGATGGAGAACAGACGGAGTACAAGGAACGTATAGTAACGTTTTGGGGGTGCAGGGACGTTGACGCAGTAAATGAAATTTACTGCGTCCGTACCAACTTTCACCCATTCTCACAGGATATTAAATAAGGACAGAAACGTAAATTTTGGGGGTACAGGAGATTTCTTGGAGGTGCAGGGAGAAGGCGCCCAGGATTAGGTGAAATCTTAAAGAATAAAGTTTGGATTAATATAAAGTTTAAGAGTGAAAGGCTATCTTATTATAAAATGAAAATATCACTATTTTTAACTGTTTACATTTAGGGCACTATTTTTTTTTTCTGAAGTGTAGAGACTACTGAAGTAAATTTTGTTTCTCTTAATAGAAAGTATTTTCCACTAATATGATCAGAAATCCAACCACCAAAATATATTTAAGAATTCAAACCAACCATGCAAAGCTTCATTGATTTATTAGGGTTTAGGTTAGTAAGAGCATGGATTAAGGTTAATGAAATGAGTTAGCTTATATTTAAAATTATTACATGAATGGTAAATAAATTAAGTTGATCATAATTTTTGCCAAGATATTTGTGTAGTGTAGATAAGTGTAGTGCTGAGGAGAAAAAGAAGCAGAATTAATGAAGGAGGAAGACTTAGAGTGAAGAGTTGAAGTCAATGGTCATACTCAGCTTGTCGTGTGGGCAATGCCAACAACAACACACCTTGTTAGAAAAACTGAACGAGTTAAGTACATTTTATTTCGAATTATAATACATTATACTTTATTTTTTATATTTATTTTGTTTGATAAAAAAAAACTCAAACCATCCATCTATATTTAATAAAATTCCAATCCAATTAATGTATTAAAATTCACTTGTGAACAAAATTAATTAGATTGGTTTTGATATTGACGAGAGTATCTATTGTTTTTGAAAGACAATATATGAATCATAAAATTAGTTGAATGAATTTGAAATCGTGAATGGATGAGATGAATGTACTTGTGAATGTATAAATAATAGAATAAATGAAGTATTTTGATTCTCCTAGTCATTAATATGAACATGACTATGAAATATGAAATTTGTCTAAAGTTAAAAAGTAAAGATACATGATTCGCATAATTTTTAATTGATATAAATACGAATATTCGTAAATTTTTGTCAAAGTACTATACTTCGTATACCCCAAACCCTGTATATATAAATAGATAAACATAAGAAACTTCAAAGAAAATAGAAAAAGAAAAAAGGTCTCAAAATTTATTTAAAAAACTGTAGTCTGTGGGAATAATCTAGGAAGTAATTATTAAACAATTATAATAAATATAAAAATGTATTCAATATATACAATACGTGTTACCTATACACATCAAACACATCAAACATCACCAAATCCAGCATGTTCAACAAGTTAGGCAAAAGACTACTAAAGACTTTGGTAAAAGAGTACAACGTTTCACATTGCGTTGTACTATTCCAACACCAATTCGGGGTGTTCAACACGCCCAGATTCTTGATTCTGTGTTGGAAAGGCTTCACAAAGTTTGTAAACTCCACCACCCAATGGAGAACAGATTCAGATTATCAATTTTCTTCATGCTATGGGCTTCTATGGTGCTCAGTGCAGAATCTGAGTGTAAGAGGGATTGTGATTTAGCTCTAGCTTCCTACTCTCTAACAGGAGGTGACCTGACATATGTATCAAAGCTTATGAAATCCGAGGTTCTTTCAAAACCTGAAGATATTCTTCCCTACAACAGTGAAACCATAAAAAACAAAGATCAGGTTCCAGCCTTTACCAGAGTGAACGTTCCATTCCCATGCGATTGCATTGGAGATTTTCTTGGTCATGTATTCCAATACGACGTTGTATCAGGTGACACTTACACCTCCATTGCCACCAATTATTCCGATTTGACCACTGCTCAGTTGCTGCAGAGCTTCAACACAAATTCACAAACCGGTGTTCCTGATACCGCCACGGTTAATGTCTTCGTTAACTGTTCCTGTGGGAACAGTGAAGTTTCCAAGGCTTATGGATTGTTCATCACATACCCTCTTAGAACTGAAGATTCTTTGCAGTCAATTGCTAACAAGACTGGGATAGAGAGTGACTTGCTTCTTAAGTACAACCCTGGTGTAAATTTTAGCCAAGGGAGTGGTTTGGTTTATATTCCAGGGAAAGGTACGTTCTTGCTTTGTTACTATGGTTCTATCTTTCACCATATTTCCTACGAACTGTTAACTACACATGCCTCACATATTCTTGGTCCTTTACTTTCAGACCAAAATGGTGCCTATGTTCCCCTTCATCAAAGGTGATTCTTTTACCTTATTTTGTCCACTCTATTTGCAGATGAAGTTGACTAATTTTTTCAATCTTAGTAACCTGCTGATCTTAATGGATGTATTTTCATTTTCAGCACTGGAGGTTGGACCTTCTCACTCCCCCAAAAAGTTCTTTTTTGTTGATGAACAATTTCGTTTGAGTTTGATTTTAATATCAGACGCAAGGTTAGGATATCCTCAAAGTACAATGTAAACCTACTTTCTTCTCGTATATTGTTTCTACAAAAGCAGGTCTTGCACTAAGAGTTATCGCTGGAATATCTGGTGGAGTAGTAACGGCACTTCTGCTATTGGCAATTTGTGGGTATGTTACATATTACCGAAGAAAGAAGGTATGGAAGAGGAATTTGCTCAAAGAAGAATTCACGATGAACTCGGCTAGAATTATGAATGGTATATTTTCTTCTACTTTTTTTCATCTTATTCTTCCTTCTCTTTGATTCAAAACAAAATCAAGTTATAATGCAAAGTTGGCATAAAGATGAAAACTCTCCAATACTGGTCTCAACACACCTTAGCCCTTTAAATAGTTAAATAGGTAAGTACTTTTGCACTGAAACCTTGCCTGATTTGGATACTTCTCAGCACTCATCCAATCATGTTATATAAGTATTAATAAATCTTACCTTTTAAAATGGTTTTGTAATGGTTTTGTAATATTAAATTAAACTTAAAGTCTACTTCTTAAAATGAGTTTAATGACCTCAGAGTCATCTAAAGTTGTTTTTATCGATCATCATTAATGTTTTGGCGTAAAAATAGATAAGTCGGTTTTACAGTACATAATACAAGCCTGTTTCATAAAATTGAAACTTAGAGTCCAGTACTTAAAGATATTTTTCCCTCCAATTTCAGAATATTAGCTGGTCTCGATATAGTTTTTGTTGGCTGTGTAAAACTAGTGTTCTGATTGAACTCTGTCTTCCTCTGCTTCATGTCATGAAACGGAAGAGCAGCACAAATAGAAAATGAGAATATAGTTGACGATAGGGTATAGTAACTTCTGTTTATCGTCCCACTTTCAGATGAAGCCTGTGATGTTCCTGATGTAGAAGGTGGTGCCAACACCATTAGGGTCGACAATTCAGGAGAGTTTTCATATGAAGAACTAGCCAATGCTACAAATAACTTCAGTCTGGCTAATAAAATTGGTCAAGGTGGTTTTGGGAAAGTCTATTACGCAGAGCTTAATGGCGAGGTTTGTAATGTCTATTGTCAATTTTTAGTTTCGATCACACGTAGGTTATCATGTCCTCACGTGGTTTTCCCAAGTTTCCCATTTTAATATTCATGTCTCCTATAGTTATAAAGAAGTCCTCTCTAATTACACAGAAAGCTGCAGTAAAAAAGATGGACATGCAAGCAACAAGAGAATTTCTAGCTGAACTGAAAGTATTGACACGTGTTCATCACTTGAACCTGGTATTGTTTGAAATTTGGAGCATTTTTTTATGTTTCCGTTTAACAAAGAGGATTGCTGCTTTAAAACCTAAATATCTTTCTACTGATAACCATGTAGGTGCGTTTGATTGGATATTGTATTGAGAGCTCCCTTTTCCTTGTTTATGAATACATCGAGAATGGCAACTTAGGACAACATCTACGTAGATCAGGTTACATGAGCACATTAAAAACATCCATTTTCAGTACTAGAGCTTTTGTTTGATTGTTCAGTGTAATGCTTTTGTAAGTTAACGATAAAGTCAAGTTTGTTTCCAGATTTTAATCCTTTGCCATGGTCTTCCCGAGTTCAAATTGCTCTGGATTCTGCCAGAGGTCTGCAGTACATTCATGAGCACACCGTGCCTGTATATATCCATCGCGACATAAAGTCAGAAAACATTTTAATAGACAAAAAGTTATGTGCCAAGGTACTACAATATGTTTCATTAACTTTTGTTGGGATCTTATTACTAACTTTCTACTTGGGATTTTGTTGGAAGTCTCGTATCTATTAGAAATAAGACAAAATTATAGTATATAACTGAGTGTAAACCTCATTTTATAAACTGGTTTTATAATGTTGAGTTAGGTTTAAAGTTCACTTTTTTACAGGTTGCAGACTTTGGTTTAACCAAGTTGATTGATGTTGGAAGTTCATCACTTCTCACAGCTAATATGAAGGGCACATTTGGTTACATGCCACCGGAGTATGCATATGGCAACGTTTCTCCCAAAATTGATGTCTATGCTTTTGGTGTTGTTCTTTATGAACTGATTTCTGCTAAAGAAGCATTGATCACGGGTGGTGTACATGGTGCTGAATTAAAGGGCCTTGTGTCTTTGGTGATTGATTCTTCACAACACTTTTCAATGACAACCTAGTAATCTTACATAAACAATTACGAACTACATTTTCCCTTTCTTGTGTTTAATCTGCTAGTGTTATATATGGCAGTTTGATGCAGCTTTTGATCAGCAAGATCCCACAGAAGGTCTTAAGAAACTGGTGGATCCTAGGTTAGGAGATAACTACCCAATCGATTCGGTCATCAAGGTATGAGTTACCACAAAGTATAAGCATTTTTTGTATTTCTGATTTCAAAAACTTAGGCCATTTTCGCTTTTGCAGATGGCACTACTTGGCAAAGCATGCACAGAGAACGATCCACAACAACGTCCAAACATGAGTTCTGTTGTGGTTACTCTCACAGCACTTACTTCAAATAGTGAGGACTGGGATATTGCTTCCATCATTGAAAATCCAACTCTGGCAAATCTAATGTCTGGGAAATAGGAAAAACAGAATGTAGAATACAAAATGTCACCATTCATCTACAAATTTTGTGATAACTCTACTTCCTTTCCCACAACTATGTACAACTGAAATCTATATTTGCTTGTAGCATGATTTGTAGTAAACAAACTTCTTTTGTCACTGATTTTTTTTTCTTGCTTTCCGAAAAATTGCATGGCAGAAACTTTTAAATATAATGATCTGATTATAATAGAGTCGACAAAAAAAAATTTCTTGCGAAAAAATGAAAATGAATTTTGATGAAAATCGCAATAAAAAAAATAATATCTTATTCCATATGTACACTATAAATTAATATGGTTGAACATCAACAAATTACAACAGAAAAATAATATTTTTAACAACAAATTACAAACATTCTCAGACAACTTTCTAGTGAAAAACTTATTTACAAAAGAAAAGAAACAAACGCATTGTATTCATTTGGAAATGATAGATAGATATAGAGAGAAAGAGGGAAAGAGAAAGCAAAGACAAAAGAAATGAGAGAAACTAAAAACTACAAAGATACCCTTAACCTGAAGAGGATAGAATACAAGCTTTAAAATTGTAACCCACCTTACTAATTACTAATTAACTGCGAAATATATGTAAAGAGATAAATATTCAAAAATATAGACGTGTAATAAACTAAAAAAATGTACTTATGTAATTTACGGAGCTTAAATATTTTGCATAAAATAGCAGATCTCAGCTCGAGTGATTTTAATATATTCTAATTTTTGACACTATATACTACAAACAAATAAAATATTATATATATTTTCAACTTTATCAAATGTACTTTATTATTGTATTGATATTAGGTGTAATGAAGAGCATTAACAAAGTAAGAGATAATATAATTAATTGACGAAATTTATATTCTTTTAACTAGTTAATAATGCTTACAAAGATAATATTAATTTATTAAGAGAAACATCAAATCAAATAACATTATCAATTAATTAATCTCTAGACAATACGCCATTAATTGTTTTTTATAAATTAAAAATATGATTACATTACATGTGAGATGAAAATCAGATTTCTCCATGAAGCACTCTTTGACATTTCCAAATAAAGAATCTGGATTCTTTATTAATTTTTTTTTCTGTTACTCTATCGTATTTTCGTAATACATTAATTATTATTAATTTTAATGTTTTAAAATATATTAAAATAATATTTAAAATATTAATAATGTGTATTTTTAATGCTTAGTTGAAAAATCAGCATAAAAAAATCAATAAAGAATCTGGACGGATAAAGAATATGGACTCATTAAGTGAAAGATCTAGATTCTCCTATTAGGAGATGTGGGACTTTATATGCTATTGGCTTTATCTCGTAGATTCCTTTTTGTTTGTTATGAGTGAAAGTCAAGTTGGATACAGGCGTGCCTCAAAATATAAAAATGGAAATTGTTCTGCGTTTGTTAGAACCATGAGAGGACACAATTCGAAGTCGTTAATTTGTTGGCAAATTGGCCGACACTGTTGGCATTTCGGATACAAAGGATCAGACAAAGCCAACGTTCGCAATCACAAAGATTCCCTGCTAGTTGTACAATGCATCCTCGTCAAACATAACCATTAATATATGCAGAGTTCAACAGTTATTCCCTCAATAAGTGACATGCAAGTTGCTACACAAGAATAAAAAAATAAACAAAGGACATTCAAGTCAACTTCAATTATTTTCTACCCAATTGTAGTACTGTTCCTTCCACACTCTCGTTGAAACTGTTAAACGTTATAACCTATCAGGTGTTTGTGCAGAAAATAAAAAACCATAAACGTGGGCATATGAATTCATAGTTTAAGTTCATTCACTCATGTAATTACACCCTTTTTATGTTTGAGTTACTTATTTCATAACGTGTGTGTTTTAGAAGTGGAAGTGTGACATGGTTTCAAGGCAAAAAAGTGAATATGATTATTGGCCTATAGCAGGTGTAGAAAGTCTTAGAAATCTAGTTTTCTGATTTGTGTTTCTTTATGTTCCTCTTATTGATCACCAATGCAATGGAACTCAGAAAAGGGTTACTGCTGTTGTTTTTGTTGCTGGAGTACGTTTGTTGCAATGTTGAAGCAAAGTGTTTGAAGGGATGTAATGTAGCTTTAGGTTCCTATTATGTGAATACAAGGATGTCCTTGGATGTTATAACACCCTTGATGAAATCAAGCGTTGTGTCCAATTCTGACGATATAATAAGCTACAATAAAGACAAAATATTCAATAAAAATGTCTTCTACTTTGACAGAATCAATATTCCATTTCCATGTGACTGTATCAGTGATGAGTTTCTGGGGCATGTGTTTGAGTACTCAGCTGCTGAAGGTGACACCTATGATTCGATTGCCAAAGTGGAATATGCCGATCTCACCACTGTTGAGCTTTTGAGGAGATTCAACAGTTATGGCCAAAATGGTATACCAAAAAATGCGAAGGTTAATGTCACGGTTAATTGTTCTTGTGGGAACAGCCAGGTTTCACAAGACTATGGTTTGTTTATTACATATCCACTCAGACCTGGCAATAATTTGCATGATATTGCCAACGAGGCTCATCTTGATGCACAGTTGCTGCAGAATTATAATCCTGGAGTCAATTTCAGCAAAGAGAGTGGAATTGTTTTCATTCCAGGAAGAGGTATGCTCTTCTCTTACATCATGTTGGTAATGTATTTTGACATTGACAAAATTTAGATACAGTTAGATACTTCTATGATGTTTTCCAATGTTTCGGAGTTTTATTTTGGCAAACCTTTATTGTAAACTTTCTGATGTAAATTATAAGGCAAAAATTCAACATCTCTGATCAGAGAGTATCTTTCTTTTGGTATATTATCAGCATGTTGGGGGTTAAAACAATCACTTTGTTCTTGTTCAAAGCATTTTGGATAACCTTTTATGCATTTGCTTGACGTTTTAATTTTGTTTAACTTGCCAGATCAATTTGGAGAGTATGTTCCCTTGCACCCTAGGTGGGTAACTTTGGTTGTCTCACCGTTCATGCTGAATTATGCACATACAGTTGAATATTGCTGCATGTTTGATTCTATCTTTTTAACTTTAATTTTCTTTTCCATCTTGCAGAAACACAGGTTTGGCTCTCAAACTTTATAGGAAGTTGGTTATAAGAAGATTATTTTCAGCTTAATGTTCACATAAATATGAGAACACAAAGAAAAAGTCAGTGTCTCAGAACTTAAATTCGGTTCTGTATATAAGCAGGTCTAGCTAAGGGTGATGTTGCTGGAATATCCATAGCAGGAATATGCGGTCTTCTGTTACTAGTAATCTGCATATATGTTAAATTCTTCAAGAAGAAGGAAGGAGAGAAACCTAAATTGCCAACAGAAAATTCTAGGGCGTTTTCAACTCAAGATGGTACGGTTAAATTTTTGTATTCATACAACACATACCTTTTAAACTATTCACATAACACATATTCTTAGTAATGGGGGAGTTTTAGTACTATAACCCCTTATTTTCATTGACACATTCTTCTCTTAATCTTGCATCCCTTATAAAAAAATGCCTGCTATTTATCAACCTTTTCAAAGTTTACATGTAATCAACTCTGCATATTCCTAGAATTTGATATGTACTAGCTTAATGGCCATGATACTACTTGTTGATTTTTCTTCCTCTTCTGAGTACAGCCTCTGGAAGTGCAGAATATGAAATTTCAGGATCCAGTGGGACTGCTACTGCTGCTGGCCTTACAGGAATTATGGTGGCAAAATCGATGGAGTTCACTTATCAAGAACTAGCAAAGGCTACAAATAACTTCAGCTTGGAGAATAAAATTGGTCAAGGTGGATTTGGAGCTGTGTATTATGCAGAATTGAGAGGCGAGGTACTTACATGTATAATCAATTTTATAACATAATCAGACAAAATACCAGTAAAAGAAAACAAAAATGAAACACACAAGATTTTACTTTTAGCCAAGTGATGTAATTGGTGCATATAAAGGCTTTTCCCTGGTGATTGATATTTCAGAATTCAAATTAGAATAGTAGAGATATGTTTAAATTGTAAGGCTTTAAGTTCATTACATTGTGTATGAGATAAATAAAATAATTAAGTGCTTAAGAAACAAGTAATTTCATTGAATAAGCAAGTTTTTGCTTTTAATTCCATTTCAGGTTAACCATCTACCTTTTTGGCTTTACTCATTATTTTTTTTCTATGCAGAAAACTGCAATTAAAAAGATGGACGTGCAAGCATCTACTGAATTTCTTTGTGAGTTGAAGGTCTTAACTCACGTTCATCACTTGAATCTGGTACAACATCCTTCAAACAACTCCAAGCATGTGGAAGGATACTTAATCATTTTCTGTAAAGTTTGAATAACACAAAGTCTGTTACAAAGTAAATACTCTGGGTGATTTTATGAACATGAATTACAAAACAGTCTATAATTATCCTAAAAAGTTATTTCTGCAAATCCAAGTGATAATCCTACAAATTAACATTAGATCTACATTACTTTGTAGCATGCCAAACATAACCTGTGAAATCTTATCTTACTTCTGTGATGGTAGTTTGTGAGTGTCAACAGGGTTTACTTTTTGGGCTAAACAGTTCCAAGAGTGTTCTATATCTTCTTCTGTATTCATGTAACTACCTTTCATGTAAACCACAGGTGCGTTTGATTGGATATTGCGTTGAAGGATCTCTTTTCCTTGTGTATGAACATATTGACAACGGAAACTTAGGCCAATATTTGCATGGTACAGGTGAGATCAGCTTGGGTTGATGCATAATTATCTTTATCTGTGATGTTACCTTACTGTGGAATGATCAATGATGGTAATAACATGATTCCAGGGAAAGATCCTTTGCCATGGTCTAGCCGAGTGCAAATTGCTCTAGATTCAGCAAGAGGCCTTGAATATATTCACGAGCACACTGTGCCAGTGTATATCCATCGTGATGTAAAATCTGCAAATATATTAATAGACAAAAATTTCCGTGGAAAGGTTACTCTGCTACCAATACTCATAAACCTGATTTTCCCATTCTTCTTTGATAAAATAAGTAAGGTTTTAAATACAGGTAGCAGATTTTGGCTTGACTAAACTTATTGAAGTTGGAGGGTCCACACTTCACACTCGTCTTGTGGGAACATTTGGATACATGCCACCAGAGTATGATTTGTTATGTTGTGTTAAATGATACCACCCCCTATATGAAATTTGGATTTAGTTGATTATGTGAATTTTCTGCAGATATGCTCAATATGGTGATGTCTCTCCAAAAGTAGATGTGTACGCTTTTGGAGTGGTTCTTTATGAACTTATTTCTGCAAAGAATGCTGTTCTGAAAACAGGTGAATTTGTTGCTGAATCCAAGGGCCTTGTAGCTTTGGTGAGTCTTCAAACTCCTCTGAACCATTCTACTGAAAGACACTCTCAATTCACAAATTTACATATCTACTTGAACAGAAATGAAGTTACCCTTCACTTGTTTTGTATTGCAGTTTGAAGAAGCACTTAATCAGAGTAATCCTTCAGAAGCTATTCGGAAACTGGTGGATCCCAGGCTTGGAGAAAACTATCCAATTGATTCAGTTCTCAAGGTGGTAACATTTTTCTGTGAAAATAATTTGAATGTTTATATCTTGCACTGTCAACTTAGCATGTTGATTGTTTGAGTTGTAGATTGCTCAACTTGGGAGAGCTTGTACAAGAGATAATCCACTTCTACGCCCAAGTATGAGGTCTATAGTTGTTGCTCTTATGACACTTTCATCACCTACTGAGGATTTTGACGATGAAACTGCTTCCTACGAAAATCAAACTCTCATAAATTTATTGTCTGTAAGGTGAAGGTTCTTTGAACCTATTGTACCATGTTTTCAATGACCTTTGAAAGCAGGTGTGTAAGGTTTGACAAGTTTGTACATGAATGGAATTGGGATTTTAAAATTAGTTTTGTGGATTTTCTTCTATCTGATTTGATAACCTTCTGTCTCGTATTCTTAAATTCTTTCGTTAAAAAATTTGGATTGATTATTCTCTTTATTAGGAGGTTTATATTCTTTAAGGACATGATTAGAATCTCCATCTTGGAAAGGTCGATTTCATATAGACTTTAGTTAGAATTGCATCACGATTACTGAAAAGTGAAGAAGTATCCTTAAATCTAATTTTAATGCCAAAATTTCAGGGGAAAGCGGAAAATATCTATACTTAGTGTAAGAGAGAGAGAGAGAGAGAGAGCTACTGATAGAGAATGAAGACTTTCTCATCTTATTTACGTATGAAAAGCAGTGGTGTTTATATACACTGAGAAAGGAGTAACAGACCCAACAGAAACTAAACCCATGCACGCAACCATGCATTGGCCCATGCACATTGACTTAAATCTCAACATGCCTCCTTAAGTCAAAAGAATCGAACAATACCCAGAGACTCTCTAAGTTTACAAAATCTAGCAGCCTTCAAAGGCTTTGTAAAGATATCTGCACTCTGATTTTCTGTGCTGCAGTGTTCTACTTCAAGCTTCTTGTCATTAACCTGCTCTCTCAAGAAATGAAACCTCATTTCTATATGTTTGCTTTTTCCATGAGCTGATGGGTGTTTAGCTAAGTCTATTGCAGACTTATTATCAACAAACAGTGTTGGTGGTTGGATCAAATCTGCATTCAACTCCTTCAACAGCATCCTAAGCCACGCGGCTTGACACGCAGCCTGCGCAGCAGCTATATACTCTGCTTCACAGGAGGAGAGAGCCACCACGGGTTCCTTGACTGAATTCCAGGATACAGGTCCTTCACCATAGTAAAAAATATGACCTGCAGTACTTTTCCTGTCTTCCCTGTCACCACACCAATCTGCATCTGCAAATCCCACCAACTTCATCTTACTCCCTGGCTTCTTGCATGGAAACATTATACCGAGGTTACACGTTCCACGCAAATAACGCAAGATTCGTTTCACGGCATTCATATGGCTAATTTTCGGGCTTTGCATATGTCTACTAACAATGCCAACACCATAGCTCAAATCGGGTCTGGTGTTACATAAGTATCTCAGACTCCCAATGATTCTTCGAAACTCTGTGTGATCAACCTCTTCCTCCTCAGTGCCCCTTTCTAATCTGAGACCCATTTCCGTTGGAGTTACTGCAGCATTGCAATCCTTCATTCCGAACCTGTTGAGAAGATCACGTGAGTATTTCATCTGATGCATTATAGTTCCAGCTTCTGTGAACTGGAACTCAATGCCTAGGAAGTAATTGAGTCTTCCCAAATCACTCATCTCAAATTCATTATGCATTTGAGATTTAAATTCTGCAATTGCTTCAGGCTTGCTCCCAATCAACAGCATATCATCCACATAAAGACATATTATTATTTTTTCTTCTCTGTCTTGATCTTTCCAGCACTTGGTGTACACCCCTTGTTCAGAGACACATCTCACAAAACCAATCTTCTCCAAGAACTGATTGATCCGATGGTTCCAAGCTCTAGGAGCTTGTTTAAGCCCGTAAAGTGCCTTATTAAGCCTGTACACCTTGTGCTCTTCTCCTTTGACTATGAAACCCAATGGCTGTATTACATATATTTCCTCCTCCAAATACCCATTCAAGAAGGCAGATTTTACGTCTAGTTGGTGCAAGGACCAACCCTCCCACATTGCCATTGCAACAATGATTCCAACAGTTTCCAATCGAGCCACAGGAGCATAGATTTCTCCATAGTCAACTCCTGCTTTCTGGAGAAATCCTTTGGCGACCAATCTCGCCTTGTACCTCACTATTTCACCCTTAGGATTGGCTTTTATTTTATAGACCCATTTCAGAGAGATTGGTCTTCTGTCAAGTGGTGGTACAACCAGTGTCCACGTCTTGTTTTTCTCTATGGCTTCAATCTCTTCCTCCATGGCTCGCACCCAATGAGAGTCTCGAATAGCATCATCGAATTCTATCTGATCTGCCTCAGCTATCAGGGCGAATTGCACGAAATTTCCATTCTGTGTTACCGCTAGATCATTGAAAACTTCATAGTCTTTGAAACGTATAGGTGGTTGAGTAACACGCTGTGATCTTCTAATTTGTTCATGAGGCTCTTGCTGCCCTGTTACATCACCTACAACATCATCAGTTAGTGAAATTGTTGGTGTTGTACCTGATTGAGTTTCTTGGCT
>Ga0214545_1009449_pt1 | contig 14853 bp, 14 predicted proteins | sample CNSS4metaG_FD_160064 | JGI IMG/M metagenome (GOLD analysis project Ga0214545, IMG submission 160064) | Root nodule microbial communities from cowpea collected in UCLA plant growth center, Los Angeles, California, USA - CNSS4 | ecosystem: Host-associated > Plants > Roots > Nodule | place: USA... | reverse complement strand
TGGTGGTTCCAATAATGTGGGCTGCAACTTTTTCAAATGGTGGTGTTGATGAAAAGGATGTCATCATCATGACACAAATGAGGCAAATTAATGATTTGGAGAAGTCATTGAAGGTTGCTGAGAAGAGGCTGCAATTAGTAATATGGTTCACTTGTGTTGTTATTGTATTATTCGTACTGTTATTGTGTGTAATATTTTAAAGTTCAATCTGTTTTGTACTATTGTTAAATAAAGAAATGAATTAGTTTGATTATGTTGATATTAGTCCCAACATGTTCAAAATGACATCTTAATCTGAACATTGAAGTAAGTGATATTGATCTAAGATTGGGAAAAATTAAATTGATCTAAGTCTGGAAGAAGTTAAATTCATAACATTAATTCATCCTCATCAAAATGCACTACATCAATGTTTGACAAAAGTGAAATTGAACGAAGTTGAAGGAAAATCAAAATGCAGTACATTAATAATGAATTCTACATCAGAAATTCTAAAAAATAACTAAGACGTCTGTAGCTGCTATCATGGCCTCCTCCTAATCTGTAATTTCATCCTAAACTGCTGAGATGGTTCTTCTAGTGTTGTAGTGGTGTTGCTTGACTATCCACTTCATTCCTTGATGGTTGAGTTGGTAGTTGAGTTGTTTGAGTTTCAGCAGTTGGTGCATTATCAACAGTTGGTATTCCCAACAGTTTGGGCATTTGGTGCAGTCTCAGCAGGTGTTGCAGTCTGCTCATCCACATGCTTATCTGGGCCATTGTTCCTGTCATGTCCAATCTGACAGCATGTGCTACATTTTTTTCTATGACCTCCTTTGATGATTTGTGTGTTATCCTTTCTCAACTCCCACTCTTCCAACCTTTTTTTTTTGTCTTTCTGGTAAGATCCTCTTATGTGGTGGATGAACGTCAGGCTAGGGAGTTTTTTCTCATAAGACTTCACCATTGACTGCTGGAAAAATGATTGATAGATTGATATATTTCTTCGTAGATGGATCTCCTGAAGCATATTGGTATGAAGTCCTCAACATTGACATTGATGAAATTCATTGTTGCAATAACATGGCAGCAAGGGATAGCAATCAAAAGTCATTTCCTACCGCTGCAATGTTGAGCATTCACATTCACTGTGTACTTATCTTCAACCATGTATATGTGCCTCACTTCAAATACCCCCACTGAACCCCACCTACATACACAAACTACACAAAATCATGGAAATAATTTAGAAACCATGCAGAACATCACAACAATCGAAAGACAAACAAACCCCAAAATAGAATTATGAAAACCCTAACCCACGAGCAAACACAACCCAAAAAACCCTAAACCCACTTATCTCGTTGATGATGATTAATTGGAAAATTGGAATGAAGAGCGCAACTGCAATCCAATGATGAAATGACAAGTATTAGTTGCTTACTCTGCAAATTGGAGCTTAAGAAAGACGAGGATGAAGAAATTTTCCCGAGAAATTAACGTTAATTAGCCATATGTATAATACACCCTAATACAAACCGTGTCACCTGTACAATGCTCCGTTAATGATTTAAACGACGTTACATAAAAGAACCAAATAAAACACGAATTGCGAAAATAAGAACCATTTTAAACATTTGATAGAAATGAAGATTATTTTAAACATTTGATCAGAATGATGACCATATGTAAGAATAAGAACTAAAAAGGTATTTAAGCCTTTATTATATTTTCTGTAATTTTAGTTGAATAATAATTATAATGTAATAAGGAAATGGAGGAAAATGATATAAAATTAGTAACGGTTATTGAATTTTAAAAGGAAAAAGAAAAAGAGTGGACCAAAATGGTGAGTGACAAGCATTGACATTGAAGCAGTACTGGTAGAAGTACTGACCGACTAACCAGGAGTGAACAGGCATCAATTTGCAAAGGGTAAAGGGAAAAGGGAGATGGAGCGGAAATGGAGCAGTGAATCTGGGAATGTGATGTCGTCGCCATCACACTCACGTAATGGTCATTCTCGTTCTTCCTCCCTCACCCTTACTGCAACTGGAATTTCAACCGTCAAAAGGACTCAGAATGTTGCTGCCAAAGCCGCTGCTCAGCGCCTCGCCCAGGTCATGGCTTCTCAGACTGCCGACGACGACGACGACGACGTCGACGATCTAGGTTTCCGCTACACTGCTCCCCCACCTCTATCTCTCTCCAGGAACTCTGCTAAGTCCACTGCCGCTCTCAGATCGCCATCTCCTGCCGCGGTCCGATTCTTCCCATTCCACTCTACATTTATCCCATCCATCATTAACTAACTTCCTTTCCTTATTCGCCTCCTAACTTAATCAGGTACCTCGAAACCTCCAGGAAGAATCAACGTATCTTCGCGCAGCAGCAGCAGCAGCACCGACTCCACCTGCTACTAACAGACCACCGCTAAGCCTCAAGATTCCAGCTCCTGTTCCTTCCTTAGACTCTCCCATCCATAATAATAAGCCCAAAGATAAAAGGTAAATTCTCATTCCCTTCGCATTTCTTTCCCTTTACGTCATATCTTATTCTATAACTAATAGATCCATACAATGCGTACCCCTTCCCACATTGTTTTCCCATATTGCTGCTTCCGTTTATGTGTGTGAATGTGTATAATAATGCATGCCTGTCCACCCCCTAAACTACAATTACAATTCAGGATTCCATTAAATTTACAGGTTTCCGTTTGATACTGGACTCGTTCTACCAAAAGATTCAGGACATCAGCGTGAGGCTTCTGTACTTCGCGATGAGGTTAATTACCTTTTTTGCCAAATTTTGTTTTCCTGTTTCTGACTTTCAATGAAACAGAATTCAACGTGTTACTTTCCGAGGCCCACGCCCTTCTAAATTCACTTAAACAAATCTCTGCTCTACCTGCAGGTTGATATGCTGCAGGAAGAAAATGAAAGTATTCTAGACAAGGTACTACGGTCGACTTTGTTTTGAACTCACATCATTCGTAAGTATTCAAGCGTTTCTACCATGCAGCTTAGACTAGAGGAAGAGAGATGCAAGGAATCAGAGGCCAGAGTTAGGGAGCTTGAGAAGCAGGTGCTGGCATTTTTTTTTAATTCTTAGTATGCAGTACTCTAGTTTCCGCACTTGATAATGGCCTTCTGAGTTGATTGTTGTCTCCTTTTTCAAGGTTGATACATTAAGAGTCCCTAATTCATACTTGCTTATTATCCTGCTTCTGATTAAGAATTCCCTATTGCTTTTGATTTCAGATTCTGTCTATTGTTTAGCATAAATCATCATTTTTACCTCGCTGGATTGGGTTGTATTAGTGCACCTAGTGGTTATTTTTATGAGTTTCTCTCTAGTTAATTGAGCTTTCCTTTTTAGTTTTGAAATTTTATTACTTGGCTTAGATATTTATCTTTATACATGAGTGTATGTGTCAACGAAATTTCTTTCATGTGCAGTTTTTAATTTTCATCTGACTTTGTAGGTTGCTTCCCTCGGAGAAGGTGTATCTTTGGAAGCCAAACTCTTGAGCAGGTATGTGAGATAAAGTTAAAACTGTTGCAAATGGCTTTTCATTCGCTTAGTACGGTGTATGACATTCCCTTATTACTGAATTGCAGAAAGGAAGCAGCATTGCGTCAAAGAGAGGTAGTGTGGTGGTAATAAATTGAACTGTGGAGCTGCATGTTGTACAAACACTGAACATAGTTGATTTATGCATCAAGGGGAATCAATATATTGTTTAGCAAAATAGTTTGGTATTCCATTTCTTGCTTAATCCACTTGTGAAAAATGCTTTCAGCAAAGCTTTTTATTTCACAGGCTGCACTTAAGAATGCCAAAGGCTCAAAGGATGGAGTTGATAAAGAAATCACATCTCTACAGGCTGAAATTGAGGTGAATATGCCATTTTTTAACATTCTCAACACAGGCTGCTATATATGTTTAATTTTTTTCTTCTGAAACAGAATGCAAAAGTTGAGACTGAGGCTGTAATGAGACAGCTTAATGGAGCTGAATCTGAAGTAAAAGCTCTTCGATCAATGACTCAAAGAATGATATTAACTCAAAAAGAAATGGTACATATTTCCACAGTAGTAGGAGTCCATTGGTATTTATTAATTACTTAGAAAACTTGTTATATATAATTATTTTCTTGTCAGGAAGAAGTTGTTCTAAAGAGGTGTTGGCTTGCTCGTTATTGGGGTTTAGCTGCAAAATATGGTACGCTACTGTCTGTTTTAACTTTTTCTTTTCTTTTCTTTTGGGAGAAGCATTATTGTATTTCTTGTGGACATGACTAATCGATCATTTTATTATCAATTGGTTCTATATGTCAATCACTTTTGACAGAACCTGAATATGCTTTCTCAGTTCTTTATTATAGTTCTTTCAGCATTTATGTATGTTAGTATTATCATTAATCAGTAGAGTGATGTTAAGTTAACAAATTGGTATGTAGCTACAAAATAAACCAAACTGGTGATATATCGTCCTTTTTTTGTTTTTCTTCTGGTGAGAGGCAAAAACATCTCAGCTGCACTGGAATACATTACTGAAGCTTTTAATACGAGTTTTATAATTTTTGTATGATTGCATGCATATAGAATTATACTTTGTCTATATATCAAGTTTGAATTCAGCTGATCTAGATAAGTGAATAATTCCATGTAGTGTAACTTCTTCCATGGTTATAGGCATCTGTGCAGATGTTGCAGTTTCGAAGTACGAACTTTGGTCATCCTTAGCCCCTCTTCCATTTGAGGTCGTTGTTTCTGCTGGACAAAAGGCAAAGGAGGAATGCTGGGAAAAAGGCATGAAATAAAGATTTGGACTGTACAGTTCATATTAGTTTGGCTGCATAGTAGGGCAAATCCATGCTCTATGTTATATTTTTTCTTACAGTGATGATTTTCATTATGTGAATTCCAGATTATTGTTATGATTTTTAAACAGATGATGATGCAATCGAGAAGAGGAGCAAACTTGTTCCTGACTTAAATGATCTTACTGGAGAAGGAAATATTGAAAGTATGCTTTCTGTTGAAATGGGACTAAAAGAGCTTGCTTCTTTAAAGGTTTTCAGAAATATTTTAAATGACTTAAATATTTTGTTATGGGAAATTCAGTCATCTAAGTAATTTTTGTCACGTTTCTCTATGAGGTTGAGGATGCAATTGTGCAAGCATTAGCTCAACAGCGGCGTCCAAATTCTGCTCGACAATTAGTCTCAGGTATGTATTGTTACTGTTATCATTATTTCCTGTGCTTACATAGCTTGAATGATAGATTGAAGAAAGGCATATTAAAACCCACTCAAACACATTTTGTTGAAAGTATTAACACAAGTTAGCTCTTAAATAATGTCATTATCTTAAGAAACTTGTAAAACATTAGATTGACATATTTGGTATCATCATGAACACTCTTAATAAACTTTCCACATTGGTTTTAGAAAAAGAGGGAAGAAATAGACAAATATTCAACAAACCTTACATTTATTCTTCAAAAGACAACCATATCACACAAGTACAGTCATCAATTAATCTCACAAACCACATAGCCCCGTGTGTAGAGTCATTAATAGATCACCACACATAAGAATGCACAAGGTCAAAAGTGCAAGACTTTTATTGCGACGGGGAGGAAATGTTGCAATAAAATTGACAAATATCATAGTGAAAAGACTTAACTGACTGATTTGAAATGTAGAAATAAGGACTTAGCATGGTGAAGTTTCAGAGTTTGCTTGTTGAATAGAAGACAACACCTTTTTGCTAGTACACCATCAATCTTCTTACTCTTCACGAAGTAGCACCTACTCTACTCTTGAGCAGGTCCTACAAGACACAATGAAAACGGAAAATGGTCAATACAATATTCAAATTTTGTGTGAGCTAGTGTATAGAGATAAGATTGCTGGTCAATTGGGGAACATGTAAAACTTTGTGCAAGGATTGGGATGACTAGAGTTTCAGAAAATCATAAGAACCATAACAAAATCAGGAATACTATTTGGGAAAATATTGATCTGCTGCTAATAAAAGCTTTATATTTACAGCACAATATTTATAAGAAACTGTAACATATAATTATATAGTAATTATTGAAATATAACATTTAATTAAATACTATGACAGCCTAACAGAAAGATTTGTGTTGTACAATTGTAATTTCTAATTAAAAATAATTATCACAACATAAAGGGTATGGAATTCCGCAATTTGCCAAAAAATAGCTAATGTCATTGTTCAGCCATAGTGTTGGTTAAGATATCAACCTCTTTAAGAGCTGCAGAAATATACGGAAGAGGTGTAACTTGGCTAGCTAAGGCTTCTCTTATATAATGATAGTCTATTTCTATATATTTGGTGCATTGATGAAACATGAGATTTGTTGCAATTTGAGTGGAACTTGCATTATCAACATAAAGAATAGGATCAGATAGAGAAGCAAAACCTCCACTAAAAGATTGTGCGACCACATTCTCAAAACATGTAGATGACATAGCAAAATACCTAGATTCAGTGGAAGATTTGTATTTTGTTTCTTACATTCCCATGAAATATGCGTCTCCTAAAAAAAACTACCACCATGCAGTAGAATTTGGCAACAAACCCAATCAACACCATTGTAAGCCTAGGTTGTAAGGATTTCCTCGAAGGAAAAAATCCTGCACATCATGGTGAGGAGTAAGCTATTCAAGGAAGACTGGTTGCAAAAGCTGGGGCCAGGATAAAAGAAAAGAATTCAAGAAGAAAATAATGAATACAAAGTAAGGATAACAAAAAGAAAGATTAAGGAGCTTGTGGAGGTGCTAATAAAATCCAGTCAGTTACATAATTAGCTTAGAGAATTGATTGTTCTTGGGTGGAAATTTGGTGACTTGGAGAAATAAGAAACAAAATGTTGTACTACGGTCTAGTGTAGGGGCTGAATTCCGAGTTGTGTCACATGGGGTTTATGAATTACTATGGTTGAGATTCTAGATGATCTTAAAGTGGCATGTGAAGAGCCTATGATTATTTTTGTGATAATAAGTCAACTATTAGGATTGGTCACAATCTAGTTCAACATGATAGGATCAAACACATAGATAGATCTACACTTTATTAAAGAGAAACTGGATATTGGCTTTGTCACTACTTATGTCCCATTTGGGCTTCAGTTAACAAATTTGTTCACCAAAGGTCTTTCCAGCGAATGATATCATGTTCTCACATGCAACTGGGAATGATAGATCCATTCACCATCTTGAGGAGTGTTGTTAGTATGATATTAAGCGTATTACTACAAGTTGTTAGAAGATTTTAGAGATCTCTCTATAATTATTAGTGTAGGGCTAGAGTTCTATATATATTGAGATTGAGGTACTGTTTCAAATCAATCAATTGAATAAAATTCTTCTTTCTTTCATATTGATCCTTTCAAGTCATTCTTTCCTTTATATGTTGTCTCTTTAATTCTCAACCTTGTTCGTATATACAATTGCTTTGTTTATATGATCATGTTCTTGAGTTGTTTCAATATGGGTTTCAAACCCATTTTCATGTTCATTTGTTCTTTAGGATTTTCTATGATCCAATTGGTTGAATCATCTTCATAGATCATTCTAGGACAACCTATGGAGAAAAATAATCTCCCGTTAGTTTGCCTTTGGTTCTTGAACCTAGTGTGATGGATTCTGCATTCCATATGGGGTTCATTGCATTGGTGACCATGCAAGGAAGCAAATGACGTAACGTACAAAAACAAGATGAGGACACTGAGGGGAGGATGTGCTTTGGATGACTGATGTACATGTCACGAGATCTTAGGATGATGTCAAGTAGATGAGGCTTCCTACTAAACTTTGATAAAGCATAGGACAGTAGATCTGTATCATCTTTATGATATTGCATGTTAACTTTCAAAGAGTACCTATTGGATCAACACTAGTCAAACTTGCCAAGATTAGTACTTGAATATATTTTTGTTGGTTCAGAAAAACATCAGGCTGCTGATGTAATTATACTCTAAAAAATAGGTTAGATTCCCACTATATTTAAAAGTGGCATGAACCATACTTTAAAGCTTAGTAGTCAGTCTTGTCAACCACATAAAGTAGAATGAGAGCTATCCCCTTGGTATTTGTGAAAGAAGAAAGAATAATTGTTCTGGCTGTGTAAAAGAGAAGTTAAGAGATGTTCTGCAAAATTTCTTTAACCAATCTTGAGGCGCTTGTTTAAGTCCATACAAAGAGCACCTTAGTTTACACACATCATGAGGAGAAGAACTAGGCATGCCAAAATGAAGCTTCATATATATATATTTATTCTTTGAGATCACCATTATGAAAAACATTACATTCATTTTATACAGTTTCCAAGGTTGAGAAGTAGTAATAACTAGAGTGGTTTGGATCATGGTCGATTTGGCAACTGGACTAAATGTCTCTTCAAAATTTATACCCACATTTATGTGTAGAGGTATTAGACAAGCTCTGTAGCAGTCCAAAGTACCATTAAGTGAAGCTTCATAGAGAAAACCCAGTTATCTCCGACTAGGGTGACATTGGGACGACAAAGGGCAATGTCCCAAGTGTGATTTTCTTCAAGTGCCTCAAGTTCTTCTTGGATTACCTTTCTCCAACACTCTTTCTGCAACATGTTTAAAACATGAATATGAATAGAAGATGAGGTAGTCAACAAAGATGTAGGAAAAGAAAAACCATATAGATTAGGTGGTCTAGAAGGTCAGCTAAACGATAGAGGAAATGCTATGGAAGAATCTAGTATTGGATCGTAGTCTTGGAGGGCTCCAAAGTTATGACAAATCTTTCAACTACAAAATCAGGTTTAAATCATTCCAGTGGTTTAATTTAGAAGAAAATTGAGGCAACAAAGATATTGATAAAGATGGTGGTTCTGCATATGATGGAATGAAGTACGATTTTTCAAAGAAAATAACATTTATAGATATTCTTATACAACACATGAATCATAACAAGCAGAATCTTTTTAAGAATTAGAAAAGAAAATTTAATAGATTGAGCCCTAAGGTTCACAAATCAAACACAACCAAATGTATAAAATTATAAAATGAAGGAGAATGGCCATACAATTTATACAAGGGAGATATATTATCCAAAATTATCAAATGAACAGTTGTAGAAAGGGCTTCACATGATGAGGAATTGAACATTCAAGTAAAGAGTTCTTATCATACTAAGAAGATAACAATTCTATCTCTCAACAACATGGTTTTTGTTCCTGTGTTCAAGGATAGGAATGCTAAGAGATGATTCCTCTGTCTTGAAGAAATATTTGAAATTTATAAGGCATACATTCTCCACCAGAATCAGGTTTTTAAAATTTTTGTATGTGTACAAAATTGAGTTTGAACATAAGTTACAAACCTTATAAAAGAGGAGCACACTTTTTTGCCTCATATAGAAGAAAATAAATCCACTTAAAGTTATTGTAAATAATCCATAAACGTGGAGAAAATAGTTGTAATGTGCATAGGAAATAATAGGTATAGCGCCCCAAACATTACTTACCACGAATGATATCAAAACAATGAGTTGCAACATTTGGAAAAGGTGGGGCTTTACTTTTTCTATGTTCGTACATCATGCAATCAAAAGAAACACAAAGGGAAAAATGGATATTTACTCCCCAACAGTCTAGATTTTTACAAACATGAGAATTTGGATAATCTTAACTCTTATGCCACTCTTCATTTCCAAGTTGAACGTCAATACGAATAAGAGAAAATAAAGGCAAAGAAGGAGAACATGTAGACGAAGATATTGAATAGGAAATAGTCATCCAATTTTAGGGTCCTTCATAATTTTTTTCCTGGATACTTGATCCTGCACAACACAACTAGAAGAAGAAAACCGGGCATTACAATTATAATCAACCAATTTCCCTACAGAAATAGAGTTTGTGGAAAGATCAGGAGAAACAAAAACTATAGTTAAAGGAGAAATCTTGCTGGCAGCGTTGATAGGCAGGTAATTGCCATCAGCTGTAAGAATTTTTTGAATTCTATCATATTTCCAATCATTGGAAACAAGGTTATTGTGTTGGCCATAAGGTTTGAAGCTTTTGGAATAAAAAATATCTAGGTTGAGAAAATTGGGAAAATTTCAAGATCTAAATTCACATTTTAAGATGGTAATAGAGTCCCTCCTTAATCCGTTAAAAGATGGTCATCCACCATGCTATTCATGTACCAATAGAGCTGGACATGACGGGGTGTATTGGGAAAAACCCAAGTTCCACATTGGATAGAGATAGTACCAAAATACAATATATAAGTGGGGGAAACCCCCACCTTGTAAATTTTGTTGGATTAAATTGGGCCTAAACCCATGTTCTAAGAAAGAATAATAAATTGAATTACCTAAGAGTCCACAATCACAAAAAGACAGAGAGCATCATCTTCTGTACCATTCCAGGGTGAGGGTGTTTGGGTTTAGCAAAGGTATAGAAATTGGCAAGAAAGTAGTACTAGAGACACCCATTGTATGCAACTCCTTGTTTAATTCCATGTAGTGTGGGGCAGACAGAAATAATGTATAGTAGTACTAGCGGTAATTATTACCAGTTTATGTCTCAGCCATTAGAAGAACACAGGGTTGTTGTCAAGGAAATTCTCGTTGTTGTTGTTCTCTTGGTTCTCACTTCTTGTGAGCTCATGGGGTATTGGTGTATAGTTTTGCTCCTGTTATAAATAAACCTTTCTTTTCTGTTAAGTTTTGACTACCGTCCTCTGTAACTAATCTTGTTACAGATTGAATTAGGATCAGGTGCATTCTATCCGAGTCTCTCTAGAGTAGTTATATAGCTAATTTCATCATTCTTGTACTTTGGTTTTTTATTTTCCTATAATATAATGCAGTTTCTTTTTATTCTATTTACAAACATTAAATCTGTCATATTAAAATTCGGCATTCTTATGTACTAATAACATTCTGTACATTTTTTACCATTGCCAGATATTAAATCACCGGGGGACCCTAAGTTTATAGAAGCCTTTGGTAAGTTTTCTCCCACCGAGTATTAGCTGAAATAGCTATGCATTGTCCCTTTTGTGCAAAAATGAAGATGACATGTTAAAGCTATGCTAAATATCTTGGTTTTTATGTAGAATTGAGTCCAGAGGAGTCTGAGGATGTTCTTTTCAAGGAGGTATTCTGTTCTCTTATGAACTATTTATGCTCTTTATCACATTAGCAGCTTCTTGGAATGTTTGTATATTACACTGTATTTATTTCTTCTCTATAAGAAGGCATGCTTTTCTAGATTCTGGATTACACCATTCTTTGGTTTTAATTTTTGTAGCATGTACTTTTTAATGATTCACCTCCTCATAATGTTAGTGGCTTGCATTTAGTTTGGATCTGTAAGCAGTGATGACATTTACTCTCACGGTTCTCTGTTTTACTAGAAATGTGTGCTTTGTATTAGTGAAACATGCTGCCTTATATGTGAATTTACTCTTCGTGGACAGGCTTGGCTGACATATTTTTGGAGAAGAGCCAAGGTTCATGGTATAGAGGAGGACATAGCCAAAGAACGTCTTCAGTTTTGGATTGGTCGGAGTGGGCATTCACCTACATCACATGATGCTGTTGATGGTAGCGCTTAGCATTTTTGTTTTAATTAATTACTACGTAGTACACGTGGATGTTTCAATCCAGTATTTTACTATTTGGTTTCTGATGGGCAAAAATCTCATGCACATTGAAAATTATCACTGGTAGAAATAGCAAAAGAGAGCAATTTAACATGGCTTGATAGCTCTTGCCTTCGTCCACGGGAATATCTTAAAAGTATTTATTATCTCAAATAGGATTACAAGTTTTGTGGATTAACTTCAGAGTACCCTTCTCATTACAAGACCCGATTTTCGGGTTGGGTGATATGTTCTTTCTTTACATGACCCTTTAATACAGGAAAGGACCATGACTTCGTTCATTAATGACACTAGTGAGTTTTACTTATCCAACCGATTTACTTACCCCTCCTTATGGTAGTGGAGTTCTCCAAGAGTTAAGGACATTCCAATAGCTTTTGATATGTTCCTCTAAATTTCCGACCACTTTACATTAGTTTGGAAATTTGAATTGTTCTATAGTTTCGTAGAAAATTGTCCTGTTATTGTCACCGGTAACATATTTCTTGAGTCAATGCCTGCTACTAATCACCTTTAACCATGGTAGATGTAGTTGAATTACACTTCTTACATGCAACAACTCTCAGCTGGTAGGCCTAGAGTCTAGATTGGTTAATGACAAGGTAGGGAGAGTCTTTTTTTTTTTTGTATGTTTATAATGGAGCGTGCTTATTTCGGACACATCATTACACTTCAAAATGCTTCATTGTGCTTGAAATTTTGATGTATTGCAATTCCAATGGTCTGTCTAGGGTTTTTTCGTGTCCCATACCATGAACCAAAACCATAGCTAACTGTTCCTTTCTCGTGCCTTATGCTTTTTATAATTATTTTTCGTGCCTTTTCTCCTATTGTGTCAGTCTTCTCGTAAGCACATAATGGATATGCTTTAGTTTTTCCTCCATTGACAACGTTGGCTAAGGGATCAATTCTTGCTTAGTATTATTGAGAAAATTAGCTCTCTATTACTTACGTGGATTTTTCAAATTCCAGTTGAGCAAGGACTTTCTGAGCTGAGGAAACTGGGGATTGAACATCGACTATGGGAGGCATCCAGAAAGGAAGTTGACCAGGACTTAACTATTGCACGAAAGTGGACTTAACTTTAAATGTGTGCTTAATTTGCTTGAGAGATTTGCTGATTTATGCATATGAATTGTGAATTTTATCTTCTGGAGAGTGTCACCTTTCATTATGTTTAAATGAGTTTATTCTTGCTGTTAGCTCCAGGTATAGTGACTGATTAAATTTAGGAACGGATGAAGTCATCGCTCTCCTTTTCCACCTTTGACGGCATAATTAACAGTTATAACCTGTCAGAATAATAATCATAGAAAACCTCATCTATAGGTGAAGGGTATTAGAAAAGAATACGTCAGAAAGGTAAGAAAGATGTAAACATGAAACTGATATTATATCTTAGTTCACTTACCTAAAAGCCTAGAATTCTAGTAACAAATCAAGAAAAGAGCATGAAGTGAATGCTTTACAAATCATATATCCTACACTGCCACCACTTCTGCACAAGCTTTTCTATCTAACACAGCTTCCTGTTGTTTCTCCTCACTTAGACTTAGACAGACAACGTAGTAGAAGAAAAGGGTGGTTGGTTAATGGTTGGGTTATCAACCATTTTTCCGCTTTTTTCACCTTCCATTCCTTTTCGTAACCTATTATGGAAGCACACCTCGGCGCTGGTGATTTCATTTTAGTTTACCAAAACTTATTATTTCTTAAAATTCATTTATTGAAGAATTCTAGACCCTTTTCGAAAACTTTTCCCACAATAATATATCTCATTGGGAGGTCATTTAACTGGGCTACTGGAATAGTTAAAGATTAATTTCTGATTATCCACTTTTGAAGAAAGAATGCATTATGGTTATCCTAAAAAGGTCAAACCATATTTACCAAGGGAGGATGATGGTAATTTGAATTTCACCAAAATAAAATTTACTAAATACCATAAACTAATAATATTTTAGTCATATTTATTTTATTTTTAAGATTTCTTTATAATAAAAACATTAATTTGACAACTTGAATAACAGCCTATTAAAATATTATTGTTAGGTAACTCTTAAAATATCATCACTTAGATAATTTATTATCATCATTATTCTTATTATAATTATTTATTATCAATCTTATTATTGTAGTTATCAAGATATAGAAGATGACAATTTTAGAAATGATAGGTTTAAAAACGGTGAGACTCGATTATTTTAATATTAAAAGGTTTTAGTATGAATAGAATTGTTATAAATAAGTTTCATTATTTTAAAATACATTATAGCTCTAGAAATCACTTTTTTTTAGTTATTTGACTTTTCTTTAAGAGTTCTTCTTCTTTACTTGTTTGTTTGAAGATCATAGACTGCTAGGGTGATCCTCTTGGCAAGTTCTTCCATTCTGTCGGATCAGTTTCTTCAACTGTGTAAGTTGAACATCTGTTCATTTTCTTGTGGGTTTTCTCTATTCTAACTTGCATGTGACTCTTCTTTGGTTGAATGTGAGGTTTTAACATTCTTTATGAATCTCTACTAGTCAATGATCATAATGATATGTCCTGATCATTCTTATGTTGTTCTTTGGTACAAATAGAGAATCCTATAGAGCTAAAGGTGTTTTGGTATTCTTAACATAGTTTGGGTCTTCTGAGCTTTTTGGTGAGGTAAGGAAAGTTAGGTTAACTAAGTTTTGACATGATTAAATGATTGCATGTGTGATTTGCTACTGAATTGTTTTAAAGAAATGATTATGGTTGTTATTTGTATGGTGAATTGAAGAACGAATTTGGTAAGGAAGTAATTGGCCTAAATTGATACATTTAACCACTGTTTTAGTGGGGACTCTCCCACTCTCTTCTGACTATTCATATATTATTTTATCCGACCTAGTTTCTACTACCATAATTGTGGATGTCAACGGGGCGGGTAGGGTATGTGTAGTAGTTCCCCCGTACCCTACCCACTGGATAAATATCCGTCCCGTATCTGTACCCATATCCGTCGGGTATCCGTTATGCGGGTATCCGCCTATTTTTTTCATACCCGCGGGTATCCACGGGTACCCACGGGTATTTATAAAATTATTTATAAAATAAATATTTAATCATAGATTCAAACAAAATAAAATAAAATACATCATTGTCATAAATTTTAAATAATGTTCAAATAAACTCAAGTTCATACAAGTCCAAATAAT
>Ga0214545_1009445_pt1 | contig 14862 bp, 5 predicted proteins | sample CNSS4metaG_FD_160064 | JGI IMG/M metagenome (GOLD analysis project Ga0214545, IMG submission 160064) | Root nodule microbial communities from cowpea collected in UCLA plant growth center, Los Angeles, California, USA - CNSS4 | ecosystem: Host-associated > Plants > Roots > Nodule | place: USA... | reverse complement strand
ATATATATATATAAATTATAAAAATGGATAAGTTGTATTTAAGAAATACAGACTTTAAAAATAAAATCATGTTCGTACATAACGACTTCCAAAAAATTTTATACAGAAATTGTGCAGAAAATATATTTTTTTCCTCCTTAAAATAAATTCAACACTTTCGTGCCACTTTTCATTACCTGGAGAGAAAGAAAAAATCTATAAATTCAACACTTTTTATTATTTTTCTCCGCTTTCCTTTTCTACCAATCATATATTCCTCTTTTCTTCACCTTTCCTTTTCTTCCGATTCTGAATTTTCTTGCAACTTAGACGGTTAAATTCTTGTGGTATCACGCAACTTTGTATGAATTTTTTATTCTCCTCTATCACATTGCAACGCTAGTGCTTCACTCACTCTGTGGACAGGGCGGTCCTTTGAAGAGATCGTGGGGCTCTCCCAATATTTTTTTAATTTATATATATTTTAAAATTATATTTATATATTATTTTATTGTTTATATTAATTTAGTTTAAAAAAATTTAGAAATTTGAAAATTATGTTTTTTTATTAATTTTTATTTGGCTTTTCTTTTTTCTGTAACTCTTTTCTTACATATTTTTTCTATTTAAATTTTTATCTCCGATCTCTCTTTATTTTCAAAATTAAATTACAGCAAGACAAAATTAAGGAGAGAGTTAAGAAATAGTTTAGACTAAACAATTTCTTATTTTGTGTAGATTGATTTTTTATCCTTTTTTGTTCGAAGCAATACCTCTTGTATGTGACTTTTCTACATTATAGGCAGATTTCTATTTGTTACAGATAATAAAATCATGATCTAATTATTGATCGAACTCTTCTTTATGTAGATGAAGTTATTTTAGACTTTGAAGTTGTGTAAGGAAATATCTATTGTAAGGAAAAAATAATATTATGAATCTATTAAAGGTAAAGGAACCTAATCATTTGAAAATTATTAATTTTCTTAAAATATTGAGTTTTGGTTTTGAGATTTAAGTTGGGGTATTTATAATTTTTTCTTTTCCTAAACAGGTAAGAGGTGACAGATTCATATTAGAAAAATTATGGTAAAAAGTAAAAAAGTTATTTTTTTTTTCACAAGGAAGACTTGTGATGAAGATGAAAAAAATGTATGTACGTCAACTAAACTTAAGAAACTTTATGAGAATCTAAGAATTGAAGAAAATGAAAAAAAAAAAACCTCTCTAAAGTTTCTAGAGTTACATATAATGAATTTGAAAATTCTTTAGAACGTGATTCATGATTCGGAAAAGCGTCCTCAAATTTGGCAATACCTACCAAATCAAATCGACGAGCTATGAACGGCTTATATAAGATGGAGTCCATATAATGACTTTTTCAGTTTCTATAACTACAACTGAAAGATATTTTCCACAATGAAAATAATCAAGAACAGGTTGAGAAATAAGATAGAGGTTGAATCCTTAACAAGTAGTATGATAATCTATATTGAAAGGGATATTGCAACAAGTTTTAGTTCTGATTCAATTATTGAAGATTTTAAGTCATTAAAATAGCGTGTATGTTTGTTTTGAGTAGAGAGAATGATAAGAAGAAATGAAAACTATTTTTTTTTTAAATTTTTGTCGAAATGGGAACAATGTTTTTGACAAAGTAATAAAGATTTACGTATTTAGTGCCACCACTATTATTATTATTTAAGATCTATCACGAATACAAAAATTATACACCATTATTAATTTTTTATTATTTAAGATTTATAATCAATAACAGGTAAGGTATGAACAGGAATAACAAAATTATTTGTATATGTGGATATATATATATATAGATAAATTTGCAACATATGGTTAGTATTTGAACATATTTTAACATTCGTCTATATATGGGTCGGACGTAGGTATCATATTATTCATATTCACAATATGTACCTACGTGTATTTATTATACGTACAAAATTAAAATTAAATATTAATTTATATTTTATTAAGTTAAATTTAATTATAATTAAAATTTAATTTATATTTAATTTAAACTATATTATATATTATATTTATTTTGTAATTTTATTTTTAAAATTTATAAAAAAATTTAAATATTTGTGGATTTATACGGATACTCACAAAATGGATATTCGACCGATCACATACGGGTAACAAGTTAGTTTTTTATTTTGTAGGTCAAGTAACGAGTAGGCACTATCCTATTCAGTTCAACCTGTTATCGTTCCTAAATACAAACTTCTTTAATGTCCTTTACAAATTGACAAATTTTAGGTGTGTTGATTATGACAAAGTGTATGTTTCAATATATGATAGAAAAAAGGTTTAATTCCTCGGATAATCTTTGTTTTCGCTTAAAAGTTTAAATTTGGTGTCTCAAATTTTAAGTCGTCCCAATTGAGTCTTAATTTTCTGTTAGGATATCATTGACGATGTTAACTGTGTGCACGTGTCAGCTTGTGGGTTTTTTGACTTTTTTTTATTTTATTTTTTACTTTTTTTTCCAAAAAAAAAAATAATTGACACATGTCAAATTAGGATTCTACCATGTGTTAGTTTGTGGTTTTTTTATATTTTTATATTTTAGTTTTATTTTATATATTTTTTTTAATTTAAAAAAAATTGTCATATGTCAAATTATAGTTATGCCACATGTCAATTATTTGTGTGAAAAATCTCAATTTGATCTATGTATTTATTATTTTGTTTCAATTTAGTCCTAATTTATTTATAAACTAGAATAATTGTTATAAAACTATTTTAAAATTTTACATTTGAATTTATAAAGTTGTCTATAAATTATTAAAACAAATTTTAAAGAAAGTTCAATGCAAAATTTAAATTTAAATAAACTTAATTTGGTTAAAAATTAAAAATATCATTATAATATTTATATAAGAGTTAAACTTGGTCTCAATTTGGGATGAATGAAATTACTTTAGTTTAAAAAGAAATTAAGACTAAATTACAATAACTAAATTGAAATTTTTCACATCAACAATTGATACATGGAAGAACTACAATTTGACATGTACAATTTAAAAAAATAATAAAAAAATCACAAGTTGACACGTGACAGAACCCTAATTTTATGAATGTCAAAATGGGACAGTCTGGTCCGTTTTGGCCCGACCCGATTCTGTCCCACTTAAAACAGATTGGGCTGGACTGGTCCATAAAAAAATGGATTGGATCATTCAACCCGGTCCGTGAACTAACAGGCTGGCCCATCAACTTTGACTTTTTTTTTTTCAGATTACGAATTGAGGCTCAAATTAACTTTGAATATTTTTTTCCAATTTTCAACTTACGAATAACAATATAAAGACATCTTTTGTTACCGAATAACTAATTGAAATGTTTGGGAAATTATGGAGGAACAAAGTTACACTTGGGATGAGTGCAGAGGACACATAAAACCTTGTTTGGGAAATAACCTTCAATCTATGAGAACCAAGAGGACACATAAAACCAAGAGAACACAAAAACATGGATGTGAGCTTCGTTCCAGGTAGATTGGGCTATTAAAAAGCCTCATACTTTTTGCATTCCAAGTACATTAACAAATTAACAATGAGTGCAGAGCTTTCTGTTTTCCAATTGCACAACTCACCCACTTCACGCGAGCAGCCACACAACTCACTCACTTCATGTTTCTTTCTGATTTCCAATTGCATCTATTTTTCTTTAAGTAATGGCGGGCTGCGGGCTTGCCCACCTTTGACAGGTTGCATTTGTTGTCCCGGCCCATTTAACTTTTTGGGGGTTGACGGACTGGTTCTTCGAACCTCATCCTTTTTTACGTTCTTACCAAACGTGTTAATTATTTTTTAAAAAAAAATTAAAGTTTTTTTAAAAATTAAAAAAATATAAGCTGACATGACACATAATTAAGTCGTTAGTGATGTCTTAACAAAAATAACTAAATTAAAACAAATTTTTAAAAATAGAATCTAATTATGATGACTTAAAATATGAGGATTTAATTAAAATTTTTTAACAAAAATGAAGATTTTTCGAGAGGTTAAACCTAAAGAAAACTAATTAGTGTTTTAAGATTATAAATAAAAATGATGGGAAATATAATTATTCATTAAAAACATGATAATTAGTGTTTCATATGCTTCTAAAAAAAATCTTATTTTAATTTTTTAAGAAAATTTTCAATTAAATTTAAATAAATTTAAATTAAGTTAATCATGATGTAAAAGCTTATAATAATAACGCTAGCTCATATAAACTAGTAAAAAATCTTTCATATAATTTCTAAAAAAAATAACTTATGCATATTTAATTTCTTTTATTTATTTATTATTGACATGCTAATATGAGAATAGTACAATAGGTTGGGAATAGTAACACAAAGTACTATTCTATCTTTTCTGTTGTATTTCAGTGGTGTATCTTTCTTCAACTTACATTTTGTGGGTGTATTTTTCTTAGTCATTGAAAGTTTATACTTCATTGCTAAACGTCTTAGGATCTGGCTAGTTTTGATGGTGATTTAAAGTTAGTTGGTTAACCCCATCACGGTATGAAATAGTAACATCAATAGTGTTTTTATTTGTTTTGATACCTTTGAAACATCACCTAATTCAGAATTAAACTTTCTGAGGGTGTATTTATACAAAAAAAAAAAAAAACTAAATTTAGGTTGTATAATTCATAATATGAATTTTTATTTTTAAATAGAACATTATCAAATGGTAAAATTAGTGTTCCAAGTTACCTATTATGGAAGTCTTTCATATCAAAATTTTCGTAACGTGTATTTTCTACATTATTTTGAAACACATAATTCAGAACATGTTATATCTATACCAAATTGTTTAATCTAAAATATGAAATAATATGTACTCTATAAATTGTATTTTTAAACACAATATTTGATTCCTGGACTATCTGATCCAAATTGTGAAAATATGTATTTCGTTTTAGACATTCTGGAAACAAACAATGTATGTTTACTAAAAAGATTTGGATTTATAGATGGATAAAATTTATTGGTAAACACAAAAATCTGTCCATAAAGCAAAATATCATCAATAAAAAAAATTCGTTAATAATTATTAACATATTTTTTTATCAGTAATATCGTGATTTTAGTATTTTTCTTTTTCTTTTTCTTTATTTTTATTATTTTTTATCATATTTCTTTTCTCTTTCTATTTCGTCATCTATTGTTACCTAATTTCGTCATCATCATTTGTTACTGCTGTGTCGTCTACCTTGGTCTCTTTCTTCTCCTCTTTTCATTCGCTGTCTTGTCGTTGTGTATTATATCTTCTTTATTTGTTTCTTTTTTCTTTTCTTTTTTTTTCTTTTTTTATTATTATCTTGGTTTAATTATGTCTTTCGTTTCTATTTTAGAGTAAAAATTTTAAAATGGTACCCAAATTTTTAAAAGTCTCAAAATGGTCCCCTTTTTTGTTGAAACGTCTCACGTTTGCCATTTCCGTTAAGTCAAGGTTGACACCGTTAGAGGGAGTGCCACGTGTCGGTTCCTCGATTTTTTGAATTTTTTTTTATTTATTTTTTTGAATTTTTTTAAAAAAATCAAAAAATTGCCACGTGTCAAGCTGTCATCGTGTCACTTGGCAGTGACAGAGTGATGTGACCGTGATACGTGTTAGTATTATGCCAGGTGTCATTTTCTTAGTCTCAATTTGGTCCCTTTATTTTAATTTGTCTAAATTTAGTCCAAACTTTTGTAAAAATGAGCAATTTTATCCCTTTCCAAATTGAAATCAAATTTAATTTCTATATAATTTGTCTCAATTTTGTCTCAATTAAGTTCATTTAATTCATATTTTACATTGAACTTTATTTAAAATGGTTTAAAAGTTGTTAATAGAAAATAATATTAATAGAAAAAATTCATAAATTAACTAGTTCATGTTACAATAAAACACATATAAATTTAAAATTTGAAAACAATTTTAAGTAAAGTTGAATGTGAAACATAATTTTAAATAAACTTAGCTATGTTAAAAATATATAATAAAAATATCAATTTGAATAAAAATATCAAATTTAATAAAAATATTTGTATAACATTTATATAAAATTAAATTTTGTTTCAATTTGAAGAGGGACAAAATTGCTCATTTTTACAAAAATTGGGACTAAATTGAGACAAATTAAAATAAAGGGACCAAATTGAGACTAAAAAAATAAGAAAATGACACCTGGTATAATACTAACACATGTCACTCTCACTGCCACGTGGCACGATGACATCTTGACACGTGACAATTTTTTTGATTTTTTTTTAAAAAATTCAAAAATAAAATTAAAAATAAAAAAAAAATTAATAAAAAAATTCAAAAAATTGAGGAACTGATAGGTGGCACTCCCTCTAATGGCGTCAACCTTGACTTAATGAAAAGGGCAAACGTGAGACGTTTGAACAAAAAAGGATCATTTTGAGACTTTTAAAAATTTGGATAATATTTTGAGATTTCGACTCCAAAATAAAGACCAAAAACATAATTAAACCTATTATCTTCATCTCAATTATGCAATAACCGACGAATTTTTTGAAGAACTTAACAAATTCAATTATCAATGGATCTATTAAAAAATATTTAATTAATTATTGACAAATTAAAAAGAAAATATTATCGACGGATTTATCAACATAAATATTCATCGTTAATAAAAAATTATGTGTCACCAACAAATCCATTAAAAAAAGTATTTGTTAGTAATTAAAATCATAAATTTTATCAATAAATTTATTTTATCGGTAGACTTTTCTCATCTGTGAAATCAACCAATGAATATTATTTTTCTGATGGGAAAAATTCATTAGTATGATATTTTACTATAGTGATTTCCTAATCTAAAATTGTATAATCCAAAGAATTTACAAATTACATAATCCACAAATTAAATTGAAAAAATAAAAAACTCACAAAGATATAACCCATATTTCAAAGATTATGTGGGTGCAGGAAGAAAATATACGAGGTTGCAGGAAGAAGTAGTGTGTTGTTTGCTGTTAGTATGCGGGGCAATTAACAATTATAGGGTCCGAAAAGAGAAACCCCATAGCGTTTCTGTTTTTTTTTTTTTTTTTTTTTCTGTGTCCCCATAGCGTTGGTAATTGTCCGAGTGAAATAGTACTAAGAAAAAGAACATTCTCACCTTCGTATGTAATAACTTCTGTGTCCCCAATCAGATTATTTCAATTGGCAGCTTGGATCATGCATGAGATAAATTGAAATATCACAATAATATGTATTGTAAAAAAAAAAAGTGAATTAACTATGAAAGACATAAAATATATAAGTTTTGGATTTCAGTACAAATCGTAAAATTCTAAAATATAAATTTGTATTCTAAATTATACAATTTAAAATGTATTTTTTATTAAGAATTATATAATTTGGAATATTTATGGATTACACAATCCTAAATTATAATTACAAAAGGTATAATTAGAATTAAAAAAAAAATGAAGATGCATAAGAGAAGTCCCAAATTTAAGTTAACTACCAACTGATGAAGCTAATGACTTAAATGTAAATACATTATTTGTTTTTATATATTCTCCATTTTTTTTAACATACTTTTTGTTTTGTAAGCATTTTTTTTAATGTTACAATTGAATGCTTGCTTTTTCCATTCTCAAATAATTACTATTATTTAATTCCTTTGAAAAAGTAATGATAAATAGACGCAAACAAACAATGCGTCATTTTTTCGCAAGATATATTCAAATATCACTCTTGCAAAATAAATAAATAAAAGTTATCTGTACCAAAAAAATATAACTTGTAATTTTCAATTAAAATCAAAAATAAAAAATTAGGCACTTAATTTCCCAGATTTGCTAACTAAGATATTGAATTATATTATATCAATGAAATGTAAACATTGCTTACAAATAACTTTATATGCAAATGTTGTTCTTCTACATGAAGACATGTCACACTATAGTAAATTTTATTTTTCAGTATACAATAATTAATTTCCAAAAATAAATATCAAAGTTGAAGGAAGGAAAGAGAGGAAGAATGGAAGAGTAGAAAACATAATAAATCGTTTGGCATAACAATTATTTCAGTTTTTGTAATATAAAAAAAGGTTATTATATTTTCTAACAAAGTTGTAATTTTTTTAAAGTATAATTATACGTGATATATGATCATGTTTAATAATATTTTATATAAATATCACTTTTTAAAAATATAAAACTTACGAAATTTGCATTAACAAATCAATAGTTAATTAAAGTATCTTGTAAGAGAGTTTTTTTTAAGACTATTGTGTAGTAGACATGATTTAGGGACTCCATAATTATTTAAAATAACAATATAAGTTTTCTTTTGTTGGCACAATATTAAATATAATATAAAAACAATAACCATTAGAATTTCCATATATTTCCATCCACAACATACAAACAAACACAACAAATGACTAAAAGAAAAGAGAATACATATTAGACATATTTATCATATTTTTCTCATATTCTTCGAGCGTTTAAAATAACAATGTTAATTGTAGCAATTGCATCTTCTTGTGAAGATTTCCATCCCCGCCACATGTAAACAAAATAACGAGAAAGAGAACATATTTGTAATTGAGAATACTTCAAACTCCTTGATATGCTTATGCATACCCCGTTGTCATAAAAAACCTCATTTCTCTTTTTCTTTATGATCATTTTTGTAATTTCCTCCTTCAAATAAATTCGCAATAAACAGAAAGAAAAGATTCAACATATTCTCTTGATTCTCTAGACCGTTTGAACGTCCTTCGCTGGTTTGGCAGTTAAAATAAAGATGATGTCATAATTTGATGTTGTAATAACTTGAGATCAATGCATTGATATAATTGAATACAGAAAAGGGTAGTAATTTTGTCACGTATAATATTGGATAATAAATAAGAATAAAACAAATTTAAAGTTGGAGTGCACAAAACCAAATAAAAAGTAGGTTTAAGGAAAGAGAAGTATTTATAAGAAAACCTGTTTGAAACAGCAATTGTAGTATCTTCAAGTATTTGTTTGCCCCTTTTGACATTGAACGCATCTTCAATCACACCTGGAACTTGGACATTTGTCCTTAAGGCTTGTTGTATGCCATCTTCGTTATGGAATGAGCCAATTAGACCTAGGCGTCTGCAAAATTATTGTTAAATGTTGAGTTGAGATGGATATGTTTGGGTGTTTCATGAGTACGGATGTAAAAAAGTCTGCACATGTGATTATTTGCGGATAAAACTTGCAACGGGAATATTAAAAATAAATACCCGCTATTTGTAGGTACGAGTATTTTTGATACCCGCATGTTAACGGGGCGGGTACGAGTATCATAATATCTGTACTCGTGGATACCCGTATCCCTTAATATATATATATATACATATATATATATATATTAGTAAAAAATATTTTGAGTCTTCAGTAATGGTGGTCGGATTCTTATCCCACATCGGAGTATATTACTTCCAGATACTGTGGAGGCATTAATGTGTCTCCAAAACTGGTTATGGATCAACATGGAAGGTAATGAAATTAACACTTTTACTTAGATATTTTAATTAAGTGATTGTTAGAAATTTTTAATGAATTTCTTATGTTTTTATACTCTTCTAGATTAAAATTGGACAACATGAAACTTTATACAATGTTGTAAGATGTGGACATTGATGAAGTTAATTATTTCTTTAATATTTCATTCAAAAATAGACTACAATATAATTTGTTAGTGATTTTTAATTTATTTGTTTTTCAGGCCAATCAGAGAAAATGGGCTTGTTGATCCAGACACTAATTATGGTTAAATATTTAATTTTTTAAATATTTTTGTAAATATTCATGGGTACCCGTGAATATGAAAAAAATAGGCGGGTACCCGCATAACGGATACCCGACAGATATAGGTACGAGTACAGAGTAAATATTTATTCAACGGGTAGAGTACAGGGAAACTATTACCCGTACCCTACCCGCCCTGTTGACATCCCTATTCATGAGAGGATCACTAAGAAGATATAACATCAATGGGATATGAGTTTAACCCACACATAAGGGATTGATGCAATTTCTAAATCAAAACCTTAAGACAATACGTTTATAGTTTTCATCGTTATGCTCAACTTTCTCATTTTTACTAAATGTGAGACTTAGACTCACTTGAATTCCCATTAATCTCCTCCTTAAGTGTGAGTCCCTTCACATTGGCACTCCTACCCCTCGAGCAGAAGCATTTTAAGTCACGAGTACCACTTATTTGTACAACCGTTTATCTTAATGAGACATGCTTACCTGACCCAGTGTCAGGAAGACTTAGACCTTTAATACAAGGACTCGTCTGAGTCGGTCATCACATGAACCTCCGGTTCTGATCAGTGGTGGACCTTAGAAGGTCCGTAGGGGGCCATGCCCCCCCTTCCAGATTTTTTTAATTTTTTTTTAAAAATATTTTAAAAATTTTGTAGATTGATTTTTATTTTTTTATAAAATATAATATTTAATGTTAATACATAATAAAATTAAAAATTAAACCTAATGAAGAATAATAAAATTTAGTGAGATATTTTTTTGTATTCTCTCTCATCTCGCGTATTTATTCATTTACTGTTATTGCATTTCTTCTTTTGTTGTTTGTTTTAAAAAAGAAATAAAAAAGTTAGATATAAATTCTTTTGGCTCTGAGTTCTCATCCTTTCTCTTTTAAGATGAAAAATGTAACTCTCCTATTTCTCCCTAATACTATTTTTAAAGAGAAAATTACATAAATAACCTCTATTATTATTATTATTATTTGTACTGAATATGTAAAATCAAGAAGTGCACTGTATACTATTAGGGATGTCAAAAAAAAACTTGCACTCGCGAGTATATGCTGATAAAATTCGGATCGGGTAGAAAATGAATGTTGTAAATTGATACTCGCGGGGAACGGGTACAAGTATTTTTATACTGCATGTTAACAGCGCGAGTATTTGTATTTGTGGATATTCGTACCTGCTATATTCTAATTTAAATTAAAAATAAAATAAAAACATGATTAAATATTAACACATTAATTTTGAATAGGTTATTTTTTATCAATTGGTTTTAAAAAAAATTATTTTTTTGTAAACTATCATTCAAAACTATTTAAATGAATTATTTGAACTTTGTTTAAAATTTATGAATGTTATATATTATATTTTATTTGAATTTATAATTGAATATGTTTTTAAATATTTTAATTTTTTTTTAAATAACCAAAAGTACATATTAATATTCATATATTTAATAAATATACGTGGATAACCGTATAACGACATATTTATAAAAATGAATACTAGATGAATATTAATCTAAAAATGAATACTAGATGAATATTAATCTAATAAATTAGATATATAGAAGATCTGCTATTCGTATTCTACATATACCATTGACATCCCTAATACAATAAAGTGAATGTCTTTCTTTACTTTTTAGTGCAACTGCGTCTAGCTATTGTGTACAGAGATTTTGACACTTATCACTCTCAATCATAGCTAACCTTCATCTAACATTCGTGACAGTATGTTATAATTAACAAGAATTCTGAATGTAATATAATGAAGACTACACTTCACACATATACTTTCATCTTCCAATTATCTAACTATACACGTTTCAATTAACTCAAAGATGATCAAAGTGTTATCCATACCTTGGGTTACCTGTGAAAAGCCGTATCAATATCAAAGCACAGAAGAAGAAGAAGAAAGCCAACAGAATATAGTTAAGAAAATTGGGATCGATGGGTGGAGTTAGCATCTTAAATCATTTAATGAATGTATGTTTAATAGCCTCAGAAGTATCATCCGAGATAGACTGTTTATATACAGATGAAAATTAATATTTTATTAAAAATAAAACTAATAAAAATGGAAAAAAATTACTTAATATTAAGCACATGTTACTTTTTCGTTGAAACGATAAAGGAGGGAATTGGACATATAACAATTCAAGTAGTGGATAAGTAATGAAAAATATGCTTGTTTAAGGTATCGTGTATACAAAAAGAAGGGTGCTTCTTAATGCACATAGTTTATCTATTGCATCAACAAACTCGTTCACACAAGTATAATACACAACACAAATAATGTCATCAAAAAATAAAGATAATGGAATATGATTCTACATCTTTTGTCTGTCTCCATGCAAACTTTTCAATACCATTTCAAAAACACGATTTCAAGTTTTTAAGATAAACTTGTGAAATTCTCTCTATTAACTGACTCTCTTTAGGTAATTAAAAAGAAAAGAAAAGAGAGACTATGCTGTGTAGTTTAAATGGCCCGTGCATTTTTCTCTTTTTTATACGTTTTGCATCCTAATTTCAAAACATAACTCACAAATCTTGAAAAGAAGCATTAATTTATAAGCTTGCGATTGGTATGGAATTGTAAATCAAGTGTATGAATTTTATTGTTAACTCTACAACAATGAACAATAAAAGGTTATATCTTTTGTAGATACTTCTAAAGGAAAACCTGATAAAATCATGCTCTAATTAATAAGAGAGATGCTTTAGTGTTTCTTTTCTTTTCTTTTTTAAATCCCACTATATGTTACTTTCTAATTATATATTTCTCTCTTAATAGTCATAGTAGAATAAGAAGATTATTTCACATAAAGTAAAGAGCTTTATTCGTCCCTTAGTGCATTGAATTTCAAAAGAAAATTGTATATAAAAGAGTATACTCCCTTTACACGGAAATTATTTAGTTTGATTGTACCATATAATCTGCCCTCTCCTTCCTAACAAAGGCCAATTTAAGGGAGACAGATTACAAACAACCAACTAACTAATAATTACAGAAATAAATCTAACTAACATGTACAGGGATGTGAAAAAGAATCCATACACGGATAAAACCCGTAACGGGTAGAAAATAAATTAAAAATGGATAACTTTCGGTAATAGATACGGGTATTTTTTATATTTCCATGTTAGTGAGACAGGTATGTACCTGTGGATACCCGTATCCGCTATACTCTAATTTAAATAAAAAAATGATTAAAACATTAGCACATTGATTTTGACTGGGTTATTTTTTATCAATTGGTTTTTAAAAAAATTCATTTATTTGTAAACACTCATTCAACACTATTTAAATGAGTTATTTTCACTTTGTTTGAAATTTATAAAGATTATGCATTGTATTTTTATTTGAATTTAAGGTTAAATTTTTTTATTAAATATTATAATTTTCTTTTTGTAAATACTCGCAAGTACCCGTAGATATCCGTGGATATTAAAAAAATATGCGGATACCCACACAAATATGAGTACAGATACGGGACGAATAATTATCTAGCAGGTAGGATACAGAGGAGTTACTACCCTACCCTACCCACCCATTGACATCCCTAAACATGTCAAAGAATAAAAAAGTTTAATTCCTATTTTTACCCATTTTTCTAGAATACTCTCTTAAAATCCGATCTGTATACTCTTATAGTCCTATTTGTATTCTAATTGATAAAATCAAAATTATTATCCTATAATTAACCTAATTTGTATGCTATCTTAAAAGGATAAATTGTTAAAAATTGAAGTACAAATATAAGTTTTACAGCAGCCTTATAAAGTATAGCAAATAGAGCTGTCAAAATGGGTAATCTGGCCCGACTCGACTCGATCCACCACGGGTTGATGATTTAGTGAGCCAACCCAACTCGGCTCACTTTTTAGCGAGCCAAAAAAATTTAAACCTGACCCGGCCCACCACGGGTTGGCGGGTTAAACGGGTTGGTTCATGGGTTCACTTAATTAAAAAAAATATTTTTTATTTTTTTCAGTTAAAACTAAATTGTAATTCTAATTAAAATCTAAATAAACTTTAATACAATCCAAATACAAACCAAAATAAAAAAAATACAAATTATTTATGTGTTGGATAAAAAAATAACTTAACATGACCCAAATGTAAAGCCCAACTTAATAAAAAATAAATAAAAATACTTGTGTGACCCTTTTATCTGCGGGTTGGTGAGCCAACCCGACTCACCACGGGTTCAACCCGGATGAGTCAGGTCAAAAATCAACCCGTATTAAAATTTGTAAAAAAATTTCAACTTAACCCGACCTGAACCCATGGTGAGCCGAGTTAGTTTGCGGATTCCAACCCATTTTAACAGCTCTAATAACAAACTTATAAACTATTACTTATGATAATTAAACTCATATTTTATTGATATCGATATTGTTTGTTTCTCTAATAAATTTCTCTCGCTATATATACATCATGAACAAATTTAGATCGGTGTCTATAACTATTATTATTATTATTATTATTATTATTATTTATAATTTTTGCATCACTTGTATGTGTTTAATCTGCTTTTTTTTTTCTATTTACTAGCTATTTGCTAATTAAATAATTTTGTTTAGACAGTTACTTTTGACGTCATCCTCTTATATTTAAGAGATAGATATTATTATTATTATTATTATTTATAATTTTTGTATTACTTGTATGTGTTTAATCTGCTTTTTCTTTTCCTATTTACTAGCTATTTGCTAATTAAATAATTTTGTTTAGACAGTTACTTTTGACGTCATCCTCTTATATTTAAGAGATAGATACAACTTAATTATAGTATGTATTTATACGCTTTTAAAATACATCTTATATATAAAAAATATATATAATCTCAAATAAACCTGTTTCTGCAGAGGGACAAATAAGATGAGTTAGGCACGAGCGTCACCTTATCATGTAGTTCGCTATCTCCTTAGCTGGCCTCTTCCCATTCGATACATGTCGGCTTGAACCCAGGAGGGGTTACCTGCAGAAGAATCTCCGAAGCTCAAGTAAGTCAAAGCTCTCAAGAGTCAAATCAACAATTAATGAATGCGTACCTTTAAA
>Ga0214545_1009440_pt1 | contig 14873 bp, 14 predicted proteins | sample CNSS4metaG_FD_160064 | JGI IMG/M metagenome (GOLD analysis project Ga0214545, IMG submission 160064) | Root nodule microbial communities from cowpea collected in UCLA plant growth center, Los Angeles, California, USA - CNSS4 | ecosystem: Host-associated > Plants > Roots > Nodule | place: USA... | reverse complement strand
TAAGAATCAAATATTTGAGATCAATTCCGTATTCGTTGTGAGACGACTCAGGGTTATCTTAACCCTAACTATTTTGTTCACTACTAACTGGCAATACTGAAGTTGCTAAAGTAGTGGTAATTTGATCGCCTAACGACAGCGATATCACTCTCACAATTACTATCCTAATTAAGTGGGATTAACTTTAAAAACGAAAAAGCCATTAAGTTTTAGGTTTAATGGTTAATCAAGGACCATTATTGGTTTGTCTCTAGCCCCCTTAGCCAACCTCCCTTGGCAACTAGGGTTTTCTGCCTTTTTGTCCGCATGCCAAAAAAATTAGAATTAAGTAAAAGGGAAGTTTAGTTTTGTTCCCAACAAGGTTTGAACACACAACCACTCAATCACAAAGCAAGTGCACAACAAATTAAACCAATCACGTTTTGTGATAAATCCTATAATTTTAGAATTACATTATCACCCACCACATTCCAATATAACATTAAAATAATGCACAAATTAAATAACATACAATTGGCATACATAGGACTTGAACCCAAGTCCTCTCCCATAAATAACTACTCTCAACCACTTGAGCTAGTACTTTTCCACATCATAACACTCTGCATTAAATGCCTTAAAGGCTCCTATTACCCACATTTATTAAATAATTATTTAATTAATTATTTAAATTTCTCGGGTCTTACAAAGAGCAAGAGAGGATGCACAATTGCAAGAAAAAGAGAAAGAAAGAAAAGAGAACTAGTGGTGAGAGAAGGAAGGAAACGAACAAAAGGTGAAACAAGTGATTGAGTCTCTCCTCACACCCCTAACATGCATGGTTTAGAGGAAATCCTTAATGGGGAATTACAATACTTTGAACCGTTGTTCCCATGCACATCATGATTTTGCATTTTCATTGGGAAAACTTACTAACCTATCTCTTTTTGTCTTTATGCCTAGGGAAAACTTGTACATTAAGGAGAAATGGCATAAGTAATAGGGTGAAGAAGAGAGGATAGAGAAAGAAGAAACAAGAGTGGACAAATATGAAGCTATTTTTGAAACTACTTGTTTGTTTGTCATGTAGTGAACATATTCCAAGACTTTTCTCTCTTTTGTGGTTCATTTAAGTGTTCTTTGTTATTTTCTTGTCAATCAAACAATTGTGATGCATCAACCCCAAGGCTTATAGCTTGGGCCAACGCCTAGGCCCAAATCATGCTCAAGGCCCAATCCATTGTCCACATGCTCCTAAAGATTCAAGCCCAATGAAAGGCCCAATAACAAGAGGCATGCTTAGAAGGATCCAAATGAGCTTGCCTCAATAAGATAATATTCATCATGGGCTTCATATGTTATTCTCATGGGCTAAAGAAGATATCAAAATATGAGAGGACATATGATTAGAGCATTAGAATATATTTTATTTTTAGGCCATATGTTAGGCCATGTTATAGAATAAAAATGCTAAAGTACTTTGTTGTTTAACCTTTAAATTGGGCTAATGCAAGCCCAATTACATCTTTTGGCTGAGAATGAGCTTGGAGGACAAGACTTGGAGTGCCTATTGTCTACTTTGTGCAAGCAAGGAGAGTGTGACTTGCCACATGGCATTAGATCCCTCTCTCCTTTGCATCACACGACCACCATTTGTGCTTCTTCTCCAATCTACATCTCCATTTCATTTCATGTTACATTTACATTTCATTAGGTCGACCATGCATCCTATAAATGGGGCCTTCTTAGTCTTGTATTTGGTTACTTTGGAATCGTAATAGACTTATTGTTGAAAGTGTAACACCCCATTTAATTAAGCACGTGAAATTAAAGGAATGTTACGGGAAAGATAACATAAAAGCGCAGTCTGGGAGTTTTAAACTCAACTCCATACAACCCATGGCACACCACGATGCCCAAAAGAAACTAGAGGAAAAGTTTACCAAAGTACATAAATCTAAGGACGAACAGATACATGGGTCGCAACCCTAAATAAACTCATACGGAAATATAAACTGGTCCACGCGGACTAGGCAACGGAATCTCCACCCCCTTGTTGCCTACGGGTGTTCCTCGCATCTGCTCACACCAACAAGTTGATGATCATCACAAAAGATAGTACCACACAACAAATCACACAACAAAGAAAGTAGGGTAAGCTAGAGCACAAAATCATTACATCAATGGACTCAGATACATATTCACAGTCCATCATACATACATCACACTAGCATGTTACTCCCTTCCAAACAATACACTACGACTCGACTCGACTCATCCGGATACGTATAACTTGGTCGGATTCAGCGGACACTTGCACTTGTGGTGGATACCTCTGCTCACCCCCGAGTTATGTGTTACAAGTGTTATAATGGATCAATATTCCCTCACCACAAGGTTAGCCCTTAATGAATTTCGGGCCTCCTACTACTCTCACCACAACAGTCAGTTCGCTCTGACTGAGACTAACTGACCCCTTAGAGTGTCAGGATGCGACCTTACCTTGAATCCTTACCTAGTTATACAGATGGGGCACCACCATGGACACCCACTACCAGGGGCCATGGGATTACGTCCCGACCACTGAAGCGCAACCTCGAAGGTCTCACCTAGAGGCCCCAAGGAATTACACGCTGACACATACCAACATTCATAAATCAGCAAATAGGTTCATCATGCATACACAAAATTATATACATACACTTTCTCATGATTCATCACTTTCGTATCCTCAACCAAGCAATCTCATATTGTTACTATGCCATATTAATCACAACCCTTTCATGTCTCATGTTGAATTCATACCAACCCATCATTTGAATTTCATGAATCATCTCATACAATTCTCATGTTAAAATCGTACCAACCCATTATTCGCAATTCATGATTTACCTCACACATGCATACTCACTTATCTCATACTCTCATCACAATACTTAAAGCCAAGCCATACATTCACCAACCAAGTCAAGAAAACAATCACACAGCGCCCTGCCTCGCCCAACACCTCGCTTAGGCTGAAGGATCTCCCTCAGGTGAGACATGCTAGCTCAGGCGAGTCCCCTCCGCCTAGACGAGGGCTCGAAAGGGCATAAGGAAAACAACGCGGGATCTCGCTTAGGCGAGACCCCTCTCGCCTGGGCAAGATACTCATTCGCTCAAAAGTACTGAGCGGCTCGCCTGGGCAAACTCTCGCGAATTAGGGTTTGGGCGAGTCCCCGCTCATCTCGCCTAGGCGAGACTGGCTCGCTTGGGCGAGATTAGCAGGTCTCGCCACTGTTCTTCTGCAACAGTCCCTCGTACCAGCTCAATACTATATCCATACAACAGATTTATGCATCCAAGACCAATATAACATCACACCAATCATACAAACCCGAAATGACATGCACATTACGAAGAAAACGTGACATATGAGTAAGGTTTAGCTTCCCTACCTGGAAAAAGACTCATACGCGATCTTGACTCTAAACAGCGGAACGCACTACTCGAGGGATGACTCCAAGAGCTGGAAACCATAACCAACAGCGGAAACATTAGCTACTTGGAGCAACAGTGGTGGAAAACAGACACAAACAGAGGAAGCACTTACGTAGGAAGGGAAATTGGTTCGAACTTGAGTGCTCATGATGGTACCCCAAACCCTAGCAGAAGTGCGGCTACGACTCTTAGGATCAGGAACAGTTTCTGAAATAAGAGAAATGTTAGGTTTAGGCAGACCTAGTGATCTTATCTATTGGGCCGGCCTTAGGCCCACTTACAAGGGCAGCCCACTAACGTTAGGGCAGAAAAGGATAAAAGATTTTTAATGGGCCTTACATTCCCTCCAACAACAAAATTTTCGTCCTCGAAAATAAAGACTCACCAGGTAAACAGATGTGGATGTGATTTTCTCATGTCCTCCTCTAACTCCCAAGTCGAGTCACCCGTCCTCCGATCCTAGATGACTTTAACAAGGCTAACAGTTTTTCCTCGGCGCTCCTCAACTTTGCTCTCCTCTAGGGCGATGGGTGGTACTTCTATTGTGAGGTCTTCCCTAATCTGTATATCCTCGGCTTCCAAAACATGAGCCGGGTCAAACACATACTTCCTCAGCTGTGAGACGTGGAACACTGGGTGAAGGTTTGCCAATTGCGGGGGTAAGGCTATCTCGTAGGCCACCGGCCCAATCCTCCTCGTGATTTGATAGGGGCCAAGGAACTTGTGCGAAAGCTTCCTTGAGTAGAGAGCCCTTCCCACGCCCGTGGTTCGGGTCACCCTCAGGAATACATGATCACCAGCTGCGAACTCTAGGGGTCTCCTCCTACGGTCTGCATAGGCCTTCTGCATACTCTGAGAAGCCTGCATTATGTTCCTCACCATCCTCACTTTCTCAGTGGTCTGCTCTAACAATTCGGGTCCAACCAACACTGCCTCTCCATCCTGATACCAACAGAGAGGAGTCCTACACCTCCTGCCATAGAGAGCCTCGTATAGCGCCATGCCGATGCTCGCGTGAAAGCTGTTGTTGTAGGCAAACTCAATCAAGGCCAACACCTCATCCCAAGCCCCCAAGTGATCCAATATGCACGTCCGTAGTAAGTCCTCAAGTGACTGAATGGTCCTTTCTGATTGACCATCAGTCTGGGGATGGTAGGCCGAACTCATAGTCAACTTGGTCCCCAAAGCCTCCAGTAAGGTTTGCCAGAATCGGGATGTAAAACGTGGGTCTCTGTCGGAAACTATGCTCAAAGGTACTCCATGCAATCTCACAATCTCCTTAACGTACAACTGGGATAACTTGGCCATGGACATCCTCAAGTTCATTGCCAAGAAGTGGGCACTCTTGGTCAATCAATCCACTATCACCCAGATGGTGTCATGCCCTCTAAAAGTCCGTGGCAGATGGGTCACAAAATCCATGGAGATGCTGTCCCATTTCCACACGGGTATCTCCAAAGGCTGTAGAATCCCACCGGGCCTCTGATGCTCTACCTTCGCCTTCTGGCACGTCAAACATGCTGATACAAACTGTGCCACGTCCTTCTTCATTCCCTGCCACCAGAAAGTCTCCTTGAGGTCCTAGTACATCTTAGTCATGCCAAGGTGCAGACTAAGACGACTCTTATGCCCTTCCTCGAGAATTAACTGTTTTACCTCCGCATCATTAGGTATACATACTCTGCCCTGAAATCTCAGTATGCCATCATCACCCAAAGCAAAGTCTCTGGCTTCATCTGATCCAAGTTGTTCTCTAATCTTATTCAAACTGGCATCCAACAATTGCCTTTCTCTAACTAAGGTCAAGAAGTCACTAGATATAGTCAGGGTACTACACCTAATGAACTCAGACCCCAACTCCACCTGTAGCTTCATGTCTCTGAAGCTCTCTAGTAGTTCCACCTCCTTTATCATGAGATGCGCCGTATGTACTGTCTTCCTACTTAAGGCATCGGCCACAACATCTGCCTTCCCTGGATGATATAGGAGCTCAAAGTCATAATCTTTCAGGAATTCCATCCACCTCCTCTGCCTCATGTTCAGATCCTTCTGGTCAAACAAGTACTTAAGGCTCTTATGATCGCTGAACACTCGGAACTGAGCACCATAGAGATAGTGCCTCTAGATCTTCAAGGCAAAAACTATAGCTGCCAACTCCAGGTCATGAGTGGGATAGTTACGCTCGTGTACCTTAAGCTGTCTCGAAGCATATGCCACAACCTTCTTCTCCTGGATCAAAACACATCCTAGCCCGAGGTGGGAGGCGTCACAGTAGACCTCAAACGGCTTCCCGACATCCGGGATCACTAGTATTGGAGTGCTAGTCAATCTTCTCTTTAGCTCCTGGAAACTTTCCTCACACTTATCTGTCCAAGTGAAAGGTTGGTCTTTCCGAGTAAGCAAGGTCAAAGGTGCCACTATCTTGGAGAATCCCTCTATGAACCTCCTATAGTAGCCTGCTAGTCCACAAAGCTCCTAATCTCTATGGCTGACTTAGGACTTTCCCACTTTACCACTGCCTCGACCTTTGCCGGGTCCACTGCAATCCCCTAGGCGGATATCACATGCCCCAAGAACTGAACTTCACCCATCCAGAACTCGCACTTGGACAACTTGGCGTACAGTTGTTTCTCTCTTAAAACACCAAGCACCAACCTCAGGTGTTCTACATGCTCCTCCATAGTTCTAGAATAGATAAGAATGTCGTCTATGAAGACTACGACAAACTTATCTAGGAAAGGCTAGAAGATCCTGTTCATGTAGCCCATGAAAACCGCCAGAGCGTTGGTCACACCAAACGGCATAACCACATACTCATAGTGGCCATATCTAGATCTAAAGGTCGTCTTCTACACATCATCAGCCTTCACTAAAATCTGGTGGTAACTCGATCTCAGATCTATCTTCGAGAATACCGATGACCCATGTAGCTGATCCATCAAGTCATCAATTCTCGGGAGCGAATACTTGTTCTTGATAGTCATCTTGTTTAATTGTCTGTAGTCCACACACAGACGTAAACTCCCATCCTTCTTCTTCACCAACAAGACTGGTGCTCCCCAAGGTGAAGTGTTGGGTCGCATGAACTATTTCTCCATCAACTCTTCTATATGTTTCTTGAGTTCCACCAATTCTGCCGGAGCCATACGATATGGAGCCATCGATACCGGACCCGTTCTCGGTACCAAGTCAATAGAGAACTCCACCTCTTTACTGGGAGGCAACCCTGGTACTTCATCCGAAAACACGTCTTCAAACTCATGCACCACCGGTATCACTGAAGTTCCCTTTCTCTCTCCTGTCTCCAAACGGGCGAAGATTATGAAGCATTATGCGCCACCTTGGATCTCCTTCACCACTCCCTGAGGAGACACCAACTCAAGCTCCTCAAAGTCGGGAAACAACAACCTCTTCTCCCGGCAATCTATAAGGATGCGGTTGGTAGAGAGCCAGTCCATCCCTAAGATCACTTTTAAGTCTTGCAGAGGCAGGCAGATTAGATTTACCTTGTACCTGCGTCCCTCTACCTCCACCGGACACCTAGCACACAAAGACGACGTCGTGACCAATCCCGACACCGGAGTAGACACCGTAAGCTCGCATACTGGCAGTCCCAGACGTTTCACACAACCATCTGACACAAAGGAGTGCGTCGCTTTAGAATCATACAATACACAACAAGACACACCCGCTATCAAGCAGCAACCCATAACCAAGTTACCTGAACCAGTCGCCTCTACTCCAGTCATAGCATACACCCTGCCTGTCGCCTAAGGCTTGTAGCCTCTGTCCCTCCTCTGATGCTGGTGGGGATTCTGCACTGGAGGGCGTGTTGCTGCCCTAGCAAGGTTGGGACAATGCTTCCAAAAGTGGCCTTCCTTGCCACAGTTGTTGCACCGGCGATAACCCTCCATACGTGGGCAGGCACTCCTCAGATGAGGGCCCCCACATATGTAGCACTGCACTTGGCCCTGTTGTGGAGAAAAGCTCCTAGACCCCTGAGGCTGATGGTAGGGTCTATCATAGGGTCTCCTCTGCTACTCATGTCTGGGTTGGACCTAGATGGTCCACCGATCCTTTGTGGTGGTTGTGGCTGCTGTGGGCGCTGACCTTCCACCTCACGCTTCATCTTCTCCATCACCATGGCCTTCTCTACTAGAGCGGCAAAATCCTTGATGGACAAAGGAGCTACCATCAAGTGGATATCACCGCAAAGGCCGTTCTCGAACTTACGGCATCTCCACTCCTCGTCAAGTGGTAGTGTATAGAAGTGGTTGAGGTGCTTGAACCTCTCAGCGTACTCAGTCACAGTCTTCCCTCCCTGGGTCAACTGGAGGAACTCCACCTCCTTGGCGTATCAGATGCTGTCTGGGAAGGACTCTAAGAGGAATCTCTCTCTGAAAGTCTCCCATGTCACTAGCTCATCCCTCTCCTCCAGGATGGATTTGGTGCTTATACACCAATGCTCCGCCTTCCCTGTGAGCATGTACACAGAGAACGCCAACCTGTTCTTCACAGGGCACATCTTTCGCATCAAAAATGTTGGTTTGCGGTTCTTCACAGGTCCTTCAGCCATTGGTTTGCGGCGTCAGGACTAGTCTTCCCATCAAACTTTGTTGGGTGGTGCTTTAGAAAATCCTCTAAGCTCCACTCTCTGACTGCAGGTCGTGGTTCAGGACAAAACACAAGGGCAGCCGCCCTGTTCTCCTCCAACTGGCGGAGGGCCTCCATATGCTGTCGATGAGCATCCTTAGCAGCTACCCTCGCAGCCTCCATCTACTGCATCACTGCCTGCTACTGCTTAAGCGACGCCTGTTACTGCATGGATGCCTCAAGCTGCTGCATCATCACAGCACTCTGCTGTGCCATAGCCGCTACCATCGCCTCTATGGCTCTGGCGATATCAGGTACGTCTCCCTGGGATTATTGCGAAGTCCTACGAGGAGGTGCCATAGTCCACTGGCACACAGAAAATCACTTGGTTAGGCTCGATAAAGACAAGAAGTTAACTAAGAAAACTCAGAAGACACAGAGAAAGCTAAGCGGACATCCAAGTCCACAAACCTAAGGAATGATCGCTCTGATACCATAAATGTAACACCCCATTTAATTAAGCATGTGAAATTAAAGGAATGTTACGGGAAAGATAACATAAAAGCACGATCTGGGAGTTATAAACTCAACTCCATACAACCCATGGCACACCACGATGCCCAAAAGAAACTAGAGGAAATGTTTATCAAAGTACATAAATCTAAGGACGAACAGATACACGGGTTCGCAACCCTAAATAAACTCATACGGAAATATAAACTGGACCACGAGAACTAGGCAGTGGAATCTCCACCCCCTGTTGCCTATGGGTGTTCCTCGCATCTTCTCACACCAACAAGTTGATGATCACCCCCGAGCTACTCACCCCCGAGCTATGTGTTACAAGTGTTATAATGGATCAATATTCCCTAACCACAAGGTTAGCCCTTAATGAATTTCGGGCCTCTTGCTACTCTCACCACAGGAGTTAGTATGCTCTAAGTGAGACTAACTGACCCCTTAGAGTGTCAAGATGTGACCTTACCTTGAATCCTTACCTAGTTATACAGATGGGGCACCACCATGGACACCCACTACCAGGGGCCATGGGATTACGTCCCGACCACTAAAGCGCAACCCCAGAGGTCTCACCTAGAGGCCCTAAGGAATTACACGCTGACACAAACCAACATTCATAAATCAGCAAACAGGTTCATCATGCATACACACAATTATATACATACACTTTCTCATGATTCATCACTTTCGTATCCTCAACCAAGCCATACCAACCCTTTATTCTCGAATCCAGAAAATGGAACTCCATCTCATATTGTTACCATGCCACATTAATTACAACCCTTTCATGTCTCATGTTGAATTCATACCAACCCATCATTTGAATTTCATGAATCATCGCATACAATTCTCATGTTAAAATCGTACCAACCCATTATTCGCAATTCATGATTTACCTCACACATGCATACTCATTTATCTCCTACTCTCATCATAATACTTAAAGCCAAGCCATACATTCACCAACCAAGTCAAGAAAACAATCACACAACGCACTGCCTCGTCCAGCACCTCGCTCAGGCCGAAGGAACTTGCTCATTCGAGACATGCTCGCTCAGGCAAGTCCCCTTCGCCTAGGCGAAGGCTCGAAAGGGCATCAGGAAAACCACACGAGATCTCACTTAGGCGAGACCCCTCTCGCCTGGGCGAGATACTCGTTCGCTCAAAAGTACTGAGCGGCTCGCTTGGGCGAACTCTCACGAATTAGGGTTTGGGCGAGTCCCCGCTCATCTCGCCTAGGCGAGACTGGCTCGCTCGGGCAAGATTAGCAGGTCTCGCCACTGTTCTTCTGCAACAGTCCCTCGTACCAGCTCAATACTATATCCATACAACAGATTTATGCATCCAAGACCAATATAACACCACACCAACCATACAAACCCGAAATGACAGGCACACTATGTAGAAAACGTGACATATGAGTAAGGTTTAGCTTCCCTACCTGGAAAAAGACTCGTACGCGATCTTGACTCTAAACAGCGAAACGCAGTACTCGAGGGATGACTCCAGGAGTTGGAAACCATAACCAACAGCGAAAACATTAGCTACTTGGAGCAATAGTGGTGGAAAATAGACACAGACAGAGGAAGCACTTACGTAGGAAGGGAAACTGGTTCGAACTTGAGTGCTCACGATGGTACCCCAAACCCTAGCAGAAGTGCGGCTGCGGCTCTTAGGATCAGGAACAGTTTCTGAAATGAGGGAAATGTTAGGTTTAGGGCAAACTTAGTGACCTTATCTGTTGGGCCGGCCTTAGGCCCACTTACAAGGCCAACCCACTAACTTTAGGGCAGAAAAGGATAAAAGATTTTTAATGGGCCTTATAGAAAGTAATCCACCTATTTCCTCTAGAGTCATTTTGCTAGACTAATTTCTACCAAGAACTCCTCTAGCCTCCTTCCCTATAATAGTTTTCTCTTCTAGGTTTGCTCTCCACTTCACCTTCATTGCTTCAAGAGCCTCTAAGCTTGAATCCACTCCTCCATTTCAACTCTATGTCCGTTGCAATCGTGGAACTTTTCCTCTCCATTGTGGTGCTTCAAGGTCCATCAAGTGGTATGTAGAGCCATCCAAGCCTTGGTGCATCCATCCTCTCGGTTTGGATAAGGTTCTTGGTCCATACTTATGTTTGTCTTCATTTTCCGTCTTGTTCATTCTTTTTCTATTATCTTCTTCAAGTTTTTCTTGTTTTCTATCGATTGACATAGAGGCTACATGAATCTTGTTGATTCAAATTGTATTACTCCTTGACTCAATGGTGTATATGTGTTTTTAGGTTCCATTTTCTTGTTTCCAACACTTGCTCTTTGATTCCTTGTTGTTTTTCTTCATTTTAATTGGTGTATCTTTTAATTTTTAGTTCATTATGTTGTGTTTTGTCTTCATTTTCGTTCATATTGTTAAATTCTGCACTTGCTTGATGAGAACCAAGTACTACATCACATATTTGTGCAATGAACTTCAAGTGATGCTTGTGGATGTGTATGACAAAGGTCTCACTATTTTTCGTCCATTTCACCGATTGGATTATGCTTTTGAGTGTCCTAGATGTTCTTCTATGATTCATGCTTGATTTTAGATCATAATCAAGTTCATTCATCTTGGATTTCATAGAACATCTTACAATTTCAGTGAGCAACTATGCTTTAGTCTATTTTTTAGTTTTCACTACACGCACACATATTGTTTCTGATTTATTCTGAACGCATGGATTGGCCAAATTTTTTTCTAATTTTTGCCTTTTGAAGCTAAGAGATAGACGAAAAAAAAAGAATCACAAAAAAATGTTGAGTAAAAAAGATATGATAAATCTTTGAATCAAAGGCATAAAATCCCGTTTCTGGTGTGACAACTTCAGGATTTTCAAAATTTCTTGTGATTTTTGGGTGTTAGTAGCTTCTTAAGTGCTCTTAATTGTTATAATTGATTGCTTAATTGGTTACTCCATATTGCTCTGAGTTTGCCTTCAATAGAAGTGGATTTTATTCCTTCAAATTGGCATAAATTTGCAATGAGTACAATGGTTGTTTTATGAGCACTTTTACTTCTGATGAAGGCGTGACCACCACCACCACCTCCTTAGAAGCTTCCTCAAGAAGGATCACTCGAAGCATGTTTAGAGGGGAGTCTTCTATTCCATCATCTTTATCTTTGTTTTGCATTTCTTTAGTTTGAATTCCCTAAGTTGGTTTAGAATTGACTTATTTTGGTTGACTTGTTGACTTTAACCCAAGTTGCCTTTTGACCAAGATTAGATTAACTTAAACCAACATGCTAATCCTTGTTTGTCTTCTTTTTGTAGGTAATTAAGAAGAAGTAGAGCATGGCTAGGTGGCATATGATGATTGGAGCACTTGGATGATGTGGAAGAGAGAGGAAAGCATAAAGCAAAAGCAAAAGTAGACATGTACCTTGTCTCCTTTTTACCTTTTTGGTTTATTCCTTTGAAGGCTACTTGGTCTCCTTCCTCTTTTGGCCTACAATTGTCATGGGAATGCATCCACCAATCATATTCACTCACTTTGCTGAGACTTCATTAGCTTTAGGTTTCTAGGGTTTGCTTGTTAGTCCATTACATGCTTGTGTATTTGCTAAGGACTCCTATGAACTCCTATTTAAGGGTGCTCCTTGTCTTGTAAAAGGGTTTATCATTTTGTTGCTAAACTATTGTGTTTCAACCATTGTTTTTCCGTGAGCTCTATCTTGCTTGCAAGTGGCGGCACCATCACTCATCTTTAGGGCTTGGTTGGCTTAGATCCCCCCTATGAGTGACGTGCTTCTTCTATGCTTCATCTTCTATGCTTTCCATTTTTAATGCTTCTTCTTTCATTTGTTTTTTAAGTATTGTTGAATCTGTGTGTGTTTGTTGATTTGAATCCAACTCTCTTCTTCCTTTCATGAGCTTGAGAAATGAACCTTCACATCTAGATAACATGCTATCTTAATGTCCAGTGGAAATTTTCAAAAAGCTTTCTTAAACAACTACACCATATTCATAACTCTAAAAGAAAACAAGATAATCCTTCATCATTTGGTATCTAGAGCCTAGGTTATCTTGAATATGGTGTTTTTCTTGTGCTAACCTTTGTTTGTTGGCTTGTTTGGCTTGGGGGAGCTCTCAGATTTTTTGGTGTTCAAGTTGGTGTGCACACAATTGTTTCCACTTCACTTGAGGTTAAAGTATCTAAAATCCCTATCTCTTAATATATGTTGTTTGGTGAAGTGAAAACATGAAAATTTGGTGCTTATGTTTCCTTTGGCCAAGAGCTTGCTAAAATGTTACCATGCCAAAATTTTCTTCACATGTTAAAAGTCTACTCAAAATGTTTCTAGCTACTTTTAAGTCTCTTGTCACATGCTTCTTTGAGTTTTCTTGTTCTTGTTTCTAAGTTTTTGAACTATTGCATGAGATCTATGCCTTGTGTTGTGGTATGCTCCTTGAAATTGATTATTGACCTAATTTTAAGGAACTAAGTGTTCAAGACACCGTAAAACATCCTTCTCATCATTTAAAGTACCTAGTTTTGAAAAGAAAAGTGTTTTCACGACCAAAAACAGTTTGGCCGAGAGCTTTAACATTGCTTGGTGAATCCATTTGGCCATTTTTACTAGGTGTTATGCTACCAAATTTTATACTTGAATTTTGGGTGATATTGGCAAATTAGTTCCTGAGTTAACTTGGTTATGATCTTTCTTGGTGTATGCATAATTTGAGGTATAATCTTGGATTGTTTAAATGCTTTCCATAGAGTCTTCAAAAGTGCTTTTCATTGCTTTAGTCTTGTTCAAGTTTTGTCTTTAAAACAAATTTCCTCAGAAATTAAATTTTCTTGTTTTTGAGCTTTGCTTGCTTGTCTTTAGGTAATCCTTATTTTGTCTTAGTTGTTTTCTTTTCCTTGTTTTTCTAGAGTGTTGTGACTGAGCCACTTGCTTGCTTTTAAAAAGGTTTTCATCTCTCTAACGGTGTTTTCACTTGTTTGGAAGGATTTTAAGTGCTAGCCTTGCTTGTGTGCTTTGGGAGTGTAATCAAAAACACTTGGGGGCTTGAGAAGACCAGACTTGGTCTCAGGTTTTACATTGTTTGCTAACTAACCTCTTGCTTATCTCAGTTTTTGGTGAGTTTTGGTGTAGAAACATGAATATGGATCCAATATTGGAGGTAGAACAGGAGGAGGAGTCAGCCTCACCTTATTTCCCTCCCATGGTGACTCATATGGCCCAAGAAAGTGAACAAATGACCCTTGCCAATATCTTACGTGAGATGGAAGTGAGTAGGAGCGAAACTTTTGACCAATTGAGGGCGGATAGGAGGCAAAGTGAGATCTTCCTACAAGAGCACATCCAAAGACTTGAGCTTAGGGAAGATGAGAGGAGAAGGAGGAGGTCCTCTTTCGAGGACTCTAGCCATGGTGGAAGAAGAAGAAGGCACGACTATGATGGTGGTGGAAGGCGCAATCAACTCCCACAAAGACAACCTCCAACAATCAAGATTCCAAAGTTCAAGAGGGAGAATGATCTAAACCTCTACATTGAGTGGGAGCAAAAAGTGGACCAAATCTTCAATATTCATTTAGTTAGTGATTAAGAACAAGTAGATTTAGTAGTTTTAGAATTTGAAGATTATGCCATGACATGGTGGCATCAATTGTGTATGGACAATATTAACCGAGAGCCACCCGCGGCCTCCTGGATGGACATTAAGACTTTGATGCGCGCTAGATTTGTTCCTTCCTATTATAGGAGGGAGACTCTTTTGAAGCTCCAAAGCCTTCAACAAGGGTCTATGTGTGTGAATGAATATTTTAAAATGATGGAGTCCATGCTTCTCAAAGTAGGACTCCAATTTGAAAGTGAAGAAGAAAAGGTAGCTAGATTTGTGAGTGGTCTTAGAAGAGAAGTTCAAGATGTAGTTGAGTTGTATGAGTATTCCACTCTTGACAAAATTTTACACTTGGCCTTAAAAGTTGAAAGTCAATTGAAAAAGAAACAAGAGGCCAAGAGGAATACTTCATACAATAAATACTACTCTAGAACTTGGAAAGGAAAAGAAAGAAAGGATGAGAAACCTCCTTCCAAAGACCACCCACCTAGGACCAATTCGTCTAGAACCTCCCATGAAAATGCAAACTCTTCTCAAAGTTCAACAACTAGTTCCATCAAATGTTTTAAGTGTTTAGGCTATGGTCACATTGCTTCAAATTGCCCAACAAAAAGGAACATGATCTTGAACCCTAAAGGAGAGGTTGAAAGTGAACATTCTTCTCCCCCCTCCCCTAAAAGTTCTTCCTCCCACACTTCTTCCC
>Ga0214545_1009438_pt1 | contig 14875 bp, 3 predicted proteins | sample CNSS4metaG_FD_160064 | JGI IMG/M metagenome (GOLD analysis project Ga0214545, IMG submission 160064) | Root nodule microbial communities from cowpea collected in UCLA plant growth center, Los Angeles, California, USA - CNSS4 | ecosystem: Host-associated > Plants > Roots > Nodule | place: USA... | reverse complement strand
TATACATATATATATATACATATATATATATATATATATATAAAAGATTATAAATATATTAAATGCATTGATTGAATAATAATGTTTTAATGTTTGAAAAAGTGGCATGCTTATTCTTTGTATATTCTACCATCTAGGATTATAAAGAGGAAATTAGAAAAAAAAAGTGTTCAAACAAGTTTTAATGTCATATGTTTTCTCTTAATGTCCCCTACACACATAATTAAGAAAGAATGATTTCCTTGGGAATATTCTACTCATAAAAGTGTGAACCTAAAATAGAGTGAAAACACTAAGGAAAAAAGATTTATTGTTTCAAAATCTCTGTTGATAGTGTTTCCAAGAGCGTGTTCATTATTAATCAAATTTAAAGCCCATTTATCTTGCTGCAATGAACATCCATGACATGAAGCCATTAAAATACCATCATTTCTGAAATATAAATGCTAACATCTAGTTTTTTCCTTGATTTAGTGAACTTGAAATTCCAGTTTCAAGCTTTAAATAGAATACAATATGTGTTTTTATTCAGCTAAATGTGAAGAGATGGAGTTTTAAGCTACAAAAAAAAAGAGAAAGCAGAGACCAACCAGTCACTAACAGCTAATTCACAAACTCGATACCTATCAATCAAATTTAATTTAATTAGAATGAAATGTAGGTAACTATTGATGAAGCAATTGAAGAATTAACGAGTGGGGCTAGGTTTATGTGTTAAGGAGTACACAGGCTGAAGGTGCATCCAAATCCAACTTAGAGGAGTATTATTTTAATCCCTAGAATTAATTTTAAAAAAAAGATTATTTGAAAAGTGCAGCATTACTTTGCTTCCCCCAACTTCTTCTGCTTCTATTTTTGCGTCTGTTTAGTTGGTCACTCTCTCACTCCTCTTCTCCCATTTCATATGCTCTAATTATATCCAAATCCAAATAGACCATAACACTCCATGACAATGACAAACCTAAGGAAATCACAAACATATCATCTACGCACACAACTATTGTTCAATTTTGGTAATAGCTTTAGGTTAGGTCAAGTAGCAAACCTGCGAAGCAATTGTGAACACGTGAAGCAGTTGAGAGACAACACGAACGATCGAACCTACGACGCACAAACTAGAGCCATTGAACTTGCAATCACACAAAGCATAACAAATTTGGATGAAAGATGAAAAATGAGAGAAAAAAATCGAAAGCCATTACCAATTTAAAGTTGTGATTCACCGATGAAGATTTGTAAAGAGAAATCTAGAGGGATTGGAAGCTAGGATTGGGAGAGGGCAAAACGAAAGAACTTTTATTGAGATTTAGAGAAGGCAAACACAAGGTTGTTAACTGATATTGAGAGATGAAGTAATGGGGACTCTGTTAGCTCACACAAGCAAGAGAATAGAATGAATAGGTCACAGAAGCAAGACGAAAGGCTATTCAAAAAGTTGAAAAAGGTGGTACTGTGAAAATGTGAGAGGGAAATACAATTTTTCAAGGGTTACTTTTTAATGTGAGGGTCATTTATAAAACCTTTGTGACTTTTCAAAGGTTTGAAAAACCCCTGTTATGAGTGTAATTTACTAGAGGTTATTTTAAAACCTCTGTTACTTTTCAAGGGTTTGAAAAGCCCCTGTTACGAGTGTAATTTACTTGAGGTTATTTTAACCCCACCTAATAAACTCCAATTAAAATTTAGAATTTTTGTAGTGCATATACATCTTTAAGAAACTTTCCAACTTCATATATAATAAAATCAAGAAAAATAAGACTTAAAATAAAAGACCAAAAAAACTAAAATCACTATTCAAAGCCCTATTTAACAAGTATTGATTTGGAATCTCCATCTTCTAAATCTTTATAAAAAAAAAGATATTATTCACTAAAAGTCTTCAATACTTTCAAAATACTTTGAACAATTGTTTGGACAATACATTGTTGAATTCATCAAATACATAGTGCATGTAATCTATACATGTCATCGTATGTTAAATGTCATGAAACTAAATCATAAGCCTAAATTTATTGTCTTTTATAGATATAAGGTGTTTATGTGTCAATTTTGGTGAAACTTGTTCAAATTATAGAAAGATTATGTATCATTGACATATTACCCATAATTATTTTGTGATTATTTTGGTAGGGTTTAATATATATAACATATTTCTTATATTTTTTATCTTTCCAAAAACTTGAAATACCCAAAAGTGGTATCAAGAGTAATCATTCTTACGAAATATGTAAAATGGAAGGAAAAAGAATGCAAACTTATATTATGAGATCAAATTTGTGCAAAGTTGTGGTAAAGGATTATATCGTTGATTTGGTGTCTAAAAATCTCACCATGCCCCAAATCTATATGCAACAAGTAAAAAAGACAAAGAAGGAAAATGTGAAGTTATGTTTGTTTGTTGGTGTTTCATTAGTGATTCTCATGAGAATCATAACTTTAAAGTCAGCCCCAAAATTTTGAGATTATTTGAAATGGAAATATGAATGAAATGACAAGATTTGAGCATGAAAATGTTATATTTGATATGGAAAAATGATGAAAGAGTCAAAGATAATTAAGGAATACTTAAACAAATTGTTGGACATTGCTAATCGGATAAAATTATTGAGAAAGAAGTTTCAAGATTCCAAACTTGTTGAGAAAATTTGGTAATGGTGTCAGAGATATATGATGCATATATTCCTCAAGTTCTTTTTTTCTTTCTTCGTTTCATTAAAGAGAGGTTTTTCACACAACACATAACGATACATTTCTCCTTTATCCACTGTCATCTTCTTTCCAAGATAAAAAATATCCTTTTTGTATTAACTCTCATCACTCTCCATTAACGATCATTCTAGAACAACTCACACTAAGGGATCACACACCACGATACCAAACACAAAGAAAAAGCACCTGGAAAATACTTCTTGGAGAGGCAAAGCCACAAAAACATAGAGCTTTGAGAAGATAAGAGAGACACACTTGCAAACATTATTTTGATTTTCAAACGCAAAAATCATCAAACAAGTGTGAAAAAAATCTAGGTTTTTCTTTCTCCTTTTATATTTACTTATGATATTTATTATGAGATCATAACACTGGACATATTGGTTGTTTTTTTTTCTTTCTCTTTTTTCCTTCTCTTATACTGAAGCTTGAACTTGTCATGGCACCGTACATATTCTAACTATCATTGCTTTTATGAAATTGTCTATTATAATGTGGGTTTGTTATGTCAAAAGAAATAGTTGGTTGTGTAATATATGAAATCTAGGATGAGCTTTATTGCCATTAATATTAGATGAAAGTTGCATATGTGTGTTGGCATAAAAGGTGTCAAAGAAACATAAACCTTATAAGTATATATAAATCTCTACATTTGAAAGCTTCTTTTGGTACATTAGTTTATTAATCAAAATCTTGTATACTTTTTCCTTAATTTCTTTTATCGGAATGCGAGTGTTGATTTTAATGGCTAATATAATATGCTGCTTATATTGGATGTTTCAAAATAACGCACAAGATGCACACTAAACATGAATACTTGAATAAAGAATTTTGATATAACTATTGAATAATAAATATGTCTAGGCTTTAACTAAGAAAATTTTATTTTTGTTTGGTGATATTCATTTCTAAAAGAGATATATAATATTTTACAAAATTATCAATTATATATTTTGTTTTTTTATAGATATATCGCATAACATTAATTATCAGGTTGAGTCTCGAATTTACTTGATAATTAAAATTTCAAAATTCTCATTAATTATCATGTTAGGTCTCGGACTTACTTGATAATTAAAATCTTTCAAAATATTTTCATAACATCAACTATCATGTTAAGTCCTGGACTTGCTTGATAATCATTATTTTCATAACATTAATTATCATGTCGAGTCTCAAACTTACTTGATAATAAAAATTTTCATAACATTGATTATCATATTGAGTTCCGGACTCGCTTGATAATCATTATTTTCAATGCTTTAATTATCATGTTGAATTCCAAACATGCTTGATAATCATTATTTTCATAAAATTAATTATCATGTCGAGTCTCAAACTCGCTTGATAATCATAATTTTCATGACATTAATTATCATGTCGAATCTTAGACTCGCTTGATAATCACTATTTTCATAACATTAATTATCATGTTGAGTCTCAAACTTGCTTGATAGTAAAAATTTTCATAATATTAATTATCATGTCTAGTCTCGGACTCGCTTGATAATCATTCTTTTTATAATTTTTTTCATAACATTAATTATTATGTCGAGTCTCGGACTCGCTTGATAATCATTATTTTCATAACTTAATTATCATGTTGAGTTCCAAACTTGTTTGATAATCATTATTTTCATAACATTAATTATCATGTCGAGTCTCGGACTCGCTTGATAATCATGATTTTTCATAACTTTAATTATCATATCGAGTCTCAAACTCGCTTGATAATCATTAATTTTCATAACTTTAATTATCATGTTGAGTCTCAGGCTTGTTTGATAATCATTATTTTCATAACTTTAATTCTCATGTCGAGTCCCGAACTCGTTTTATAATCATTAATTTTTATACTTTTTAATTATCTTGTTGGGTCTTAGACTTGCTTGATAATTACTTTTTACAACTTACAAAACCTCTCTAAAACAATTCGAGTTTACAAACCCTTCAATCTTTTCTAAATAGTTTTTTTCATTTAGAACTACGTAATCCATGATTCTCCATTCCGATTGGAGATACTTAGGAGCAAGGTCAATCCTTATCAGGTTCACCTTCCAAAAATCATATCTTTTTCAAACAATTGTTTTTAATTTAGAACTACATGATCCCTGATTTTCCATTCTGAATGGAAATACATCAGAGTGAGACAAAGTCCTTGTTAGGTTCACCTCCCAAAAATTTAAAATGTTTTTAAGATGTTTTTCCAAATAGTTTTTAAAGAACTACGTAACTCTGATTCTCCATTGCAAATGAAGATACATAGGAGCAAGGTCAATCCTTGTTAGGCCCAAATAAAAATTTCAATAATATTTTCTTTAATATTTGGTATTTCTTTGTTTGTTTGATTTTTTTTGGGGGGAAACCAAATATTTTAAAAATTGCATTAATTTTGCACACTTAATTAAAAGGAACCATCTTTGGATGGACGTTATGGGGTGTTAATACCTTCCCCACACGTAATTGACTCCCGAACCTAAACTTAGTTTCAAAGACTAAAATCTTTAAGATTTTTCTATAGTTTTCCTTAATAAACTATGGTGACGACTCCTTTGTTATTTTAAAATAAATTTGTCGTTGTCTCGTCGTGACCCCGGTTGCGACAACACCATACGAGACTTTGTATGGTAGGAGGTGCAGGACACCGTTATGCTGGTAGTAGAACGTTGTAGCAAACCATTGAGAAGGTAAAGGTAATACAGGATCGGATGCGGGCCAACCAGATATTAGAAGATGGTGGTTGGTTTATAATAACCTTTCATCCTAACAAGCTAAGTGGAGGGTTGTGTACCATCCAGATTGTTTGGGACCCAATCGATACTTAAAGATGCATAATAAACGTCTAAAAGCTAACTTAAAGTTTATGGTTCCAGGAATTGGGCCTAATTTGTCCTATTTTTAGTTTAAATTTTATTATTGTCAACACCCAATTTCGTTCAAACGAATAAAATATTTTTTTAAAAGAAAATCAAAAAATAAATGTTAAATAAAAAGAATAAAAATAAATTGTCTTAGAAAAATTAATTATAATAAAAAGGAATTAAAAATGTTTCTTTAATTAATGTTTTTTTAAGTTAAGTAAAATAAGGTTTTTATTTTTTAGATTAAAAAAATTATTATTAATTATTAATTATTTTTTGTTTTGTTTAATTAAAATAAAAATCAGATTTCATAAAAAATTAAAAATTAAAAGTTAAAAAAATATTTATTATTAATTACTTTTCGTTTTTTTATTAATTAAATTCAAAACTTAAAAATTAAAAATTAAAAAACACAAAAACCGTTTTTCTAATGGTTTCAATTTGCTCTCACGGTTTCAACTGCCACTCACGTAATTCACAATCGCGGATAGTTTTTTTATTAAATGAGTGAACTATTATTTTAAAAGGGGAGAGATTTTTGGAGAGATTCATTTCATTACTGTACGGACAAACACTCTCATCTTCTTTGTAAAGTCCCATTTAAAATATAATATAATTAAATGAAACATTACACAAAATAGTAATAGATGCAAGGTCTTGGAGTATAACTACTACTCCTTACAGTTATCCAAAGGAAAGAAAGAAATGACCTAAGGAACACCATGATGCCAGTAACCAAGTGTAATAATAAATCGGCAGTATTTCAAAATAAGGCCCAAAGACAAAAAGTACACGGGCCATAGCCTTAAAAGAGACTCAGATGAATAGAACCCAGCCCAGATGGCTACACAGTGGAACCTCCATCACCCTGATAAGCACGGGTGTTTCTCACATCTGCTCACATCAATAAATTGATGATCATCACAAAAAGAGAAAACCACACACATAACAATCAAACAAACAACAGGGTAAGCTATAGTAGAAAATAGTTCATCATGCTATCACACACAACCTTCATATTTCAACAGGTATATGAATATCAACCAATCATGTTATGACTTGCACACAATACCTATAATTCAGTCGGATTCAGCGAATGTTAGCACTTGTGGTGGATTTCCCTGCTCTACCGAGTTGCTCACCCCGAGCTAAGTGTTACAATGTCTCAACTCCCACACACAAGGTTAGCCCTTAATGAATTTCAGGCCTCCTACTACTCTCATCACAAGAGTCAATCCGCTCTATGTGAGACTAACTGACAACTTAGAGTGTTAGGATGCAACCTTACCTTGAATCCTTACCACATTATATAGATGGGGCACCATCATGAACTCCCACTAATAGGGGCCATGGAATTACGTCCCGACCAACTGAGGTACCACCATGAAGTCTCACCTAGAGGCTCATGGAATTACGTCCTAACCACATACGATTCATATTCCACCAACCAAGTAATACTTATCATGCATATAAGTCTCATGCCAACCTTTTATAACCAACCCTCATTCATGTTCCATGTCAAATCCATATCAACTCATCATTCTCGAACCATGGGACCAACCATACATGTAGCATATCCAAATCATGTTAAACTCATTCATCGCAGATTATAAATTACTTCATTCATACATAATCACCCAATTCATACTTTAAAAGTAAGATCAATACAAACATAGAGCCAACATTGGAGAACAAAGAAACAACAGAGCAAGCCACATTCTCGCCCAGCCTCTCGGTCAGGCAAAAAGGTCTCACTCAGGCGAGAGGGACTCTCGCTCAGGTGAGCTCCTTTCGCCTAGGCGAGAGCTCGACATTCAGGAACAGTTGCCATTTGCACTAGCTCGCTTAGGCGAGCCCTCCTCGCTTGAGCGAGGCCACCCTTTGCGCAAAGGCCTCGCTCAAAACAAGAGTTTACTGCCTGAGCAAGAGTTCGAGTATAACCTTGACCTATTTCTGCAAGTCTCACCTGGGTGAGTAAGTCTCGCTTGGGCGAGAGCAATAAATCTCGCCATTGTTCTCCCTGCAACAGTCACATTTTCGCACCTAAACACCAATACAAAGTATTTCTCATGTTCACAATAACTCACAGTCCATACAAACACCAATCAGACCCAAGAACAAGCCAAAAATCATTTAAACTCAAAACTCTAACTTCCCTTACCTGGAAAGGGGCTAATATCATACTTCGACCCTTAAGCCAATGAACTTCGTAGATCCAGGAGCAGATTCACGAACTGGAACAGTGGCATAGAAAAGATAACAGGGTTACTATCGTGAACTCTAACAGAAATCACGAAAACAAACTCGGAATAGAAGAAGTACAGTTCAAGGACCATCTTATGTGAGACGAGGCGAACTTTTGAGCTAGCACGAACAAGCGTGAAATAAACTAGTAGAGCTTTGTTTTAGGGGAAAAGGAAGAGGAGTGAGTGCTGTTTTTGCAAAGCGAAGACAGATTTTTGAACACCCCATGGGCCAGCTCTTAGGCCCATTAGATTGGGGCAACCCTTAAACATTAGGATAAAGAATATAAGTCGGCCTTACATTCTTCCTAACATCCCTCACCAGTAAGGCTTCCGATGGTGGTTGGCGTTGCCGCCAGTGGCCGTGCAAAGAGCAAACGTTGGTGGGCAGCGTTGGTGTGGCGTTGGTGCTTTAGCGGAAGAATGAAGAAGTTTGGGGGGAAATTATTAAGTGTTGGGAAGGTAATTAGATTAGGGTTTGGCATATTCCATTTTTTTTCTTCACGCACCTTCATAATTAACTATCACACCTTCCTCTTCTTTTTATTATTTGCCAGATTCATTTTTCTTCACACACCCCCATAATTAACTATCACACCTTCTTCTCATTTTTTTGATTTGGCAGATTCATTTTTCTTCTACACCTCCATAATTTAGTTTCTATACCTCTGCAGATTTGCATCATAATTGGGCTTTTTGTTTATTTATTTACTTCATGCACTCCCAAATGTAATAACCTCACACCCCTTTACATTAAGTTTTATTTTACCTTATGTACCTGCGTTTTCACTAAGCACACACCCCACTCCTTCAATTTCCGTTTTTTAGACTAGAATGTGTTTACTTTATGCACCACGCGTTTCCCTATGTGCATCCCATTCCTTTGTGTAGTTTTTCTCATTGTACCCACATACTCACTTATGCACTCACATTTTCTATTTCGAAATTTACCATTTCTAATTAAATCTTACATTTCAATCGCATCATTTTCTAAAATAATAAATTATTTTTAATAAAAATTAAAATAGTTTTTTTTTTAAATGATAAAAATAAGAATAAATAAAATTTAAATTTTTTTTCTTCATTTTTTCTTATAGTGTCTAATTGACAGTTCGCGTCGCACGACACTTCTTTTTTAAAATACAAAAATTATAAAAATAGTTTTAGTGCCTAATCGACCGTTCACGTCGCACGACACTTCTTCTTTTTTTTAAATATAAAAATTATAAAACTAGTTTTAGTGTCTAATCCACCGTTTGCGTCGCACGACACTTTTTTTTTAAAATACAAAAGTTATAAAAATAGTTTTAGTGTCTAATCGACCATTCGCGTCGCACGACACTTCTTTTTTTAAATACAAAAAATATAAAACTAGTTTTAGTGTCTAACTAACCGTTCGTGTCGCACGACACTTCTTTTTTTAAAATACAAAAATTATAAAAATTGTTTTGGTGTCTAATTGACCGCTCGTGTCGCACGACACTTCTTTTCAAAAAATAAAAATTATAAAAATATTGTGGTGTCTTATCGACTACTCGTGTCGCATGACACTCCCTTTCATAAATAGAAAATATAAAAAATGTTTTTATGTCAACCCGGCCGCACGCGTCGCATGACACCTATTTTCACAAATGTCAAAAGACAATTTTAAAAATTAAATATTCTAATCAAGTTTTTTCAAGAACTATGTAATCCCTGATTTTTCATTGTGAATGAAAATACGTAGGAGCAAGGTCAGATCTTGTCGGGTTCACTTTCAAAATGTCATTTCTAAATAGTTTTATAAAGAACTACGTAGTCTTGATTTCTCAGTTTTTTAATGAGAATACGTAGGACCAAGGTTAATCCTTGTCGGGTCCTTTTTACTCAAAAAATAATTTTATTCAATATTTTCTTATTTATGGGAAAAATAAATATTTAAAATAAACATATCTCTTTTGTAAATTTAATTAAAGGTACCGCCTTTGGGCGGGTGCTGTAGGGTGTTAATACCTTCCCTACGCATAATCGACTCTCGGACCCTAAATTTGGTTTTCGCATACTTTATTTTACTTTTATAGGTTTTCCATAGTTTTCCAGAATAATTTATGGTGGCGACTTCAAATCTCTATTTTCAAAACAATTTATTTTTAGTTCGTCGTTCCGTCGCGATTTAGGTTGCGACAATTATCAAAAAGGAATATCTTGTATGTGCTTACTATCTTTGTAATCTTTTGTTATTATCTTTGTATTGTTTTGTTTTTATCCTTGTAACTAAAATATTCCACGAATTTTGGAAATAAAAACGATTTGTAATTATTTTTACCTATAAATGAAATGCTAACTTCCACAGTCAAGGGACGAAACTATTTTAACCTAAGTGCTCTCTTTTTCACTTTAGGCCAAGAAGATTCTTCATATTTATCTTAGATAAAGGACACTCAATCTTTTCTCGAAACACTTATGCTTTGAACATATAACAATACATACAAATAACACGCATCTAAAAAAGATTAAATCAAAGTCCATATCACATTTCAATACAGATACATATAATTAACCAAATAATTTAAGTTAAAACACATATAATTAGCTTCCCTAACTTGTGAAAATATCCTTTAATAACTCTAATCGTCTAAAACACCTTCCATTCCACAAGATGCTCTATCTACACATAGGGATATCACAAGAATGATGACGACCTACCATAAGGACCATTGATCAGTAGAAAGTCATATTGATGATTCAAAGAGTACATGCAAGCAAGAAAAGCTCACATGATGAAAATCGATTGGTCATACGAAAAGGGGAAAGACAATGAATTACTTGATCGAATAAATTGATCGGTCCAAATTGAAGAGCTTACCACGGGGATTACTCTTACGGTTTCGGATCTTCAATCAGGCGAATGGAGGGTGAGCACTCCTAGAGAAGTCAAAGAACTCTAGAAAATGGTTTCTACATAGATGGTGTGTTTAAAGTAATGTAATTTGTAAAATTTCCTATTCATATAAATTCTTTTAATATTAAAATGATTGAGTCTCACTATTTTCAAACCACTATCAATTTTAAAATACTATTTTCTAGGTCCTCACAATTTATATCGTTTAACATATATTCGCTTAAATGTTAACTAAGAAACACGTTTGAAATATCAACTAAATTTAACAAAATTTTGTTAAAATGACTAAACCCTCGTATTTCTAAATATGAGAAACCAAATTGGTCTATCAATTTTAAAATATCATTTTCAAGGTCCTCACAATTTAATCTGTTTGACATATATTCACTTAAATATTAACTAAAAAACACGTTTGAAATATCAACTAAATTTAACAAAATTTTATTAAAATAACTAAATCTTCGTATTTCTAAATATGAGAAACCAAATTGGTCCAAAATCTTGAAAAGATACTAATTCCAATGTTCACTTAAAGTTAAAAAGAGATAAAAACATATTTAAATCTTATTTTTATAAAAGTGAAGAAAAGTGGTTGGAAACAATAATTCTGCCAAAATGTCATCAAAATTTCTAGTTGAAATAGTGTACAAACATAGTAGAAAACCTTTCGACCCATAATAGTGTTCTTTTTTTTCATGAATAAGCATAAAAAAATTTAAATGTTAGTGAGTAAAACTATTATAAGTAGTTAAATTTTAATAATTTTATAGATTTAATTATTTTTATTGAGTATTACTAATTTAATGAGTATTGAATATATATATATATATATATATATATATATATATATATATATATATATATATATATATATATATATATATTTTATTTTCATGATTTTTACCATCATGAGGAAGATGTAATTTTTGTTTTTATCTTTGCGTATTTAACTCATCGATCAACTTCTTATTTTTTCTTTCGATCATTTCTAACTTGTCATTCAAGTTACTTATTTTGTAGTTAAGAATAAGTTGGCTAATGAATTATTCAAGATTAAGAAGGAAAAACACGAATGATGAGTTGAAAACGAGTAAACCGAAATAACAACTAAATTATCTCATTAACAAAAAAATTCAAACATAAATATACTTAGAAAAAATATTTTAAACACTTAATAATATAATTTTTTAATAAAAACTGAATTAAAAATATTCAAATTTATAATTACTCAAAATTTAATTAAAACCAAAATTTTAAATAAATTACATAAAAGAAATAACTTTCTAATTGTTTGACTCGTGCGAGATTATCAAGCAATTGAGTTTTGAGTAAGTATAGAAACCAGTCGAATTAGAATTATTGAATCCTGGTCCACCCAATCTTTCCTACCCTAATACACATTAGACACATAATTAATGTGTTTAACTAAAAATAAACTGACATTTCATAAATATATATAAAATTAAATATGTTTTATTGTATTAAAAATAAATTTATAATTAAATATATTTTTAATTTATAAATTTTAATATAAAATTGAAATTTGTGTATATTTCATATATAGTTTAGTTTTCAAATTTTGAAACAAATAGATATAATTTTTTATTCAATTGTATAAATCTTTTTGACAAGAAAAAGATTCCAAAAATAGGGTTAAATATGTTTTCGGTCCTTTAAGTTTCAGCGAAATTTGGAATTAGTCCCTCATCAAAACTTTTGACCAATTTAGTCCTTTATCTGTCAAAATGCGTGAATTTAGTCCTTTTAACCAAATTTTGTTAAGTTTATTTGACCTTTCAAGCGTATTTCATGATAGTATTTAAATTATTTATACTGTTTGACACATTTTTGCTTTAATGTTAACTTAAATACTATCATGAAATGCGCTTGAAACGTCAAATAAACTTAACAAAATTTGGTTAAAAGGACTAAATTCACACATTTTAAAAGATGAAAGACTAAATTGGTATAAAGTTTTGATGAGGGACTAATTTCAAAATTCACTGAAACTTGAGGGACCAAAAACATATTTAACCCCAAAAAATATTATTTGAGTTGTTGTATGAAATATGTAAAAAATTCAAATGTCAATTTAAAAAAATATTTGATATGTCGAAAAGATAATGTATTTATGTCAAAGTTTTGAAATAGTCAAATTTTAATTTCATATCAAAATTTAATAACTAAAAATATATTTAACTTATTATAAATATAAATGGGATTGTATAAAAGTAATTACAATAAATCACAATCCAAATATAATTATATTTAAAAATTTAAATAGTCTAAAATAATTCAAATCGAACCAATTTCTTTCTTAACCTTGTTCATTTACCTGGTCTCTTAAGATAAAATTTAGTTAAAAATTAATTTTGAACTTAAGTTGTTAATTGCTTGGTAGACTTGAGTTAATGAGAGGATAAGACTGAATAGGCGGCCGGCACCCACGCGACATGGATCTACACAGTTCTCGAAAGAAAGCTAATTTATACAAACATTTATTATTAATAATTATTAATTTGCTATAATGTCGACGATGCTTTGACGTTGGACTGCCGTGGCACTCCATAAATTAATAGTGATGTAAAAAGTATTAATTTAAATGAGATAATATTTCAAAAACAAAAAGTTAACAATATCATTAATTAATAATGATATTGATGATGAAGAAATTTTGTCAATCTTTTGTATCATTGTCCGTTAATTTTTTTTTAATTAATATTGGTAAGAAATATCTCTAGCTAAATTTATTGTAATTTTTTCTGATGACACTAAAAGAACATATCAAACTATTAACAAAAACGTAGATGATAAAAAAATCAATATAAACATTAAAAAAATTATGATATACATACATTAATTGAAAAACAATTTACTCACCCTCTTTCTCGACATTAATCGCAAAAAACTCTAATTGATATCAAATAGAAAATAATAGTTACCTACAAAAGAATATTTTAACAATTTAAATTAAAAAATAATTTCTGTAACAATAATAAAATATTACATTCCGCTCATCCCACAATGTTTGTCCAAACACACTATACACTATAGATGATATATATAAAAAAAAAAAAATCATACAACTGTGAGAAGAATAACTGTAATATAAAATTAATTTCGAGAATTGTGAAATAAAATTTTGTTTTAATACCAATTTTAGATTGAATTCAACATGTGACATAACGTGGGTGCGAAAGGCACAAATGCAGTTACCAAGATGAAATAGTAACTATATAAATAGTAAAAAGATTCATTTGCTGAGTTTCGTAACGACGTCTTGTTTGTGCGTTTCACGGTTTCACACGATGAGGAAGTTTGTCACAATCTTCTCCCTTTTCAAATCTAGGAAGAGTTTCTCCGTTTCGCTTCATCGAAATTCTCCACGCTGTTCCAATCAACTCCACCCTAATTTCAGGAACCTCACGAAGAATTGCCATTTATTACTCTCACCACTCTCTTCGCATCGATTTTTCTCCACTACCATGGGGAATCCTCTTCAGGACCAGGTACTTTTACCTTCATGCTTTTTTACCTTTTCAACATTCATTGGCTTTTTTTATGCACTTTTGGATTCAATTTCTCTTTTTGGGGAGTACCTTATTGTTTTTATGGAAGATAAGAAAACAAAACAGTAGGAGTTTAATCTGAGCTTACAAAAATGAACTTTACAACTTTCATGAACTTTGCAACTTTCATTCCTACTTTTTCAAAACATACTATAGCCTTTAATCTTATATCTTAATATATCGTATTACATAAAGATACAACATTTAATAATTCCCCCTAATATTATCTTTTAATTGAAACATTTTATCTTTCACTAATGGGATGTGTTTATGTTATTTTAAAAGGAAAAATTAAACAGTTATATTTAGTAAGAAAGTTAGATAGTTATATTTGGGAAGAGGTAGTAACCAAACAAATATATTCTTTTTACTAAAGGATAAAATTGTCAAAGACAAATATGATACTAAATGTGATTAAAAATGCATCTCTTTTATAAAATCACGATGATATAGATTAATAAAAAAATAATTTATTTATTTAATAAATAAGAAGTTAGATAACTTAAATAATTAAATAATTTAAAAAAAAAATATAAATTACATAACCTTTTAATACTATTGCTATGAAATTATATATATATATATATATATATATATATATATTTTTTATTT
>Ga0214545_1009437_pt1 | contig 14875 bp, 3 predicted proteins | sample CNSS4metaG_FD_160064 | JGI IMG/M metagenome (GOLD analysis project Ga0214545, IMG submission 160064) | Root nodule microbial communities from cowpea collected in UCLA plant growth center, Los Angeles, California, USA - CNSS4 | ecosystem: Host-associated > Plants > Roots > Nodule | place: USA... | reverse complement strand
TAAATTATTGATATATAAATATTTGAAACAATATTTAAATAAAGTTCAATGCAAAATATACATTTAAATAAACTTAATTTTGTTAAAAATATCAATTATAATAAAAATATCATTGTAAAATTTATATAAAAATTAAATTTGATATAGGGATTAAATCGATTCAATTTTTAAGAAAATTGGACTAAATTGAGACAAAATAACAAATATAGGGACTACATTGATACTTTTCACATCCAATAGTAATACGTGGCACTGCCACTACCACATCACATTGTCTCTGTCATGTGGCACAATGCCAGATTGACATGTGGCAATTTTTTATTTTTTTTAAATTAAAAAAAATAAAAATAAAAATAAAAAAAATCACGTGTTGACACGTGGCGCATAGTTAACACCGTTAGTGTACTACTAACGGAAAGGACCTAATTGCAACGAATTTTTCAAAATAGAGACTCAATTGAGTCAAATAAAAATGAGGGGACCTTCTTGAGATTTCGCTACAAAAATGGGGACCTCTGGAATGATTTAACCTTTTTTTCTTTATGCTCTTTCTAGTATTAATTTCATCTTTTATTTATTTTATTTTATTTTACAATAAGTAGATTTTAAGATTAACTTAAATTTATAAAATTAATTTATAATATAAAGTTTGTATTTGTTTATATAATATAAATTTATTTTATTTTTATATGAGATTTTCAACACATTTCTCTCATGTTAAGATATATACATAAATTTATGAATGATCTGATAGTGAGTGGCACAATAGATCTAACAAACAACATATTTTTGCTAAAATAAGATTTTTATTGATTGTAATACTATCTTAAGAAATGGACTTTAAACTTAATTCAACCTCATAAAAATAGTTTGTAAAGTGAGATTTGAATCCATTAATATACTCCAAATTTGTCTCATTTATAGCCAATATGGAATATCTAACACTTTTATCTATGGAGGATAACCAATGAACACAATTTTTCTAAGGAAGCTCTAAATGTATACCAAGATACTCATCCTCTTCCCACTAGTGCAACAAATCCTAATGACAATTCTCAAAATCCAACTCATAATCACATGATACTACAAGAAGATCATTAACCTTCCATCATATCTAAGTGAGTGTCAAATCTCCATTCTCAATCTAAAAGTCTTCATACTCAATACACCACTTCCTTTCCTTTGAAAAGTTATCCTCTACAAAATAAAAAAATTCACTCTACAAATAAGCAGCGTTTATGAGCCAACATGTTATCATCAGTCTTTTCGATTCCTTAAATGGAAAGAAACAATGGACAAAGAATTAGAAGCCATGGATATCAACAATAATTGAGAAATTGTTCCTTTACTGAAAGTTGCATGTCTAAAGAAGTTTTGTGATATAAATGTTATAGATAATATGAGGCATATGATATGCATAGAAATTTTATAATTCCTAATAATGGATTGATGTGAACTACATATTATATTAACACATAGAAGTTAAGTGATCACATATAATAAGCTTATTAGAGTATAAACAAAAAAGTGATATGGACTTAATAAGTAGAAACTAGGATATTATTTCATGCATCCTCTATTTTTTCCATGCATCCCCTATTTAGTATACAAAATGTATGAATTTTTTTATGTGCTTTTAATTTTTATCCTATTTTTTTCTTCCATCTCTTTTTACTATTGCTTCCTACACCCCATAATTTTTTTTTTAAAATCCATTCCTACCCTTGTATCTTTTATTTGAGCACTATGACATTGGGGCTAGTATGGTGTGGGGTCTCTCGAGTTGTTGAGGTGGTGTTGAGATCTTTAGTGAAATGTTGCAGAGGTGGTGGTGAGGGCTTCGATGAAGTGTTGTTGAGGATACAACAAAATGAACAAAGAGGAAGGAAGACATATTTATTATTAAGTTGTGAGAGAGGAAACAATTATAGATAATACAATTATGACTTAAAAGTTAGTAATATTGAAAATAAGAAATTTGATTGTCCTATGAAATGAAACATTTTTAAAATATGTAATAGTTTTTGAAGTAGTAAAAACATTCATTCAAGCTAACCAGCAATAGGATTACATATCCTGCTAGTTGCTTCGTGTTTGCATAGCTGACATGTTATGTCCTAATTACCAATTTTGTTGTAATTTTTTTACCCCACTAATGCATTTCTAAAATATTAAATACTCTCTAAAGAAAATTAACAACACCTTAAATATTCATTAAACATATTCCACTTTTTTATTTATATTTATAATGATATTTTACTTAAGTCCAAACCATAATCAAACATCGTTTACTTACATACATGCATTTATTCTAGGGATGGCAATGTGGGCAGGCCCACCCCGCATAAGGCCCGCACATCGCAGGCTGGCCCGCCCCGCCCTGCATTTGGTCTGCAGGCTGACCCGTTTTTTTTTTAAATTTTTGTGATAAAACTTTCAATGTTTAAAAATTGGAAAACTTTAAGAAGTTCACAAAATTAAGTAAAGACTTTGGGGAGTTGGATGATAAATTGATAATTCAACATTTTCATCATATTCATATTCATACTATGACGTACACAATGTATTCTTTAAATTTTAGCATATTAAAAAATACATAATACTTTCTTTTCCAGTTATACAAGAATTTGAAACGTTAATGCAATAGTCCATAAAAAAGTAATTAATATACACAAGTACAAGTTTTTATTTTCTTTATTTTTTTATGCAGGCTTGCGGGCTGGCCCACGCAGGCTGCGGGCTTATGCGGGCCTACAAGCTCACTACCTTGGCCCGCCCCACTTTTTTTCGCAGGCCAGCTCGACGGGCCAGGCCCTAATTGTCACCTCTAATTTATTCGTCTTCTAGTAGTTTTGCATGCTCGAAAAGCTTTCTTAGATCAAACCCTTTTGTCCTTCCATTGATGATGCCATTGTTCCTTGATAAACAATATGAGGTCAATTAGTATTCTCTCTTATTGACAATTCAAATTGCTCTCTCATGTCTTTCTCTTTTTCTCTTTTTCTCTCATTTCTTTCTCTTCTCTTTCACTCTTTTCTTTCTCTTCTTTCTCTTTCCTTTCTTTCTCTTCTCTTTCACTATTTTCTTTCTTTTCTCTCTTCTTTGTCTCTTATTTCTTTTGCTTCTCTCTCTATAAGTGCATCTTTCTTTTGTGTAAGTTGTTGTAATTTGGAAAGCTCCTTTTTGTAATAAGAAGGTACAAAACTTTCCCTCATAGCTACCTTCAATAGCTCCTATGAAGGAATTAGCAATCTTCTTCTTCTTCTAATTGTATCTATGTTGATTTTATTGCACTAGTTCATTGCAAGGCCTTTAAATTCCAATGTGGCCATCAATACTTTATCTTCGTTCTCATAATTGTATGAGTTAAAAATCTAATCAACCTTCATCTCCCATGCAGGTAGGCTTCTGGATCATTTGCTCCATTGAACTTATGATGTAGGATTAACTTGATTCCTTTTAAGATTAAGAATATGGTGAGAGTTGATTAAGAAACCCTAGTGAAGATTAACATTGGATATTAAGATAGCAAGCTATCTAGATGTGAAGGTGCACTTCAAAAGGCTATAGGGAAAAAGAGAAATGGATTGATTCTTAAAGCAAAAACATAAGATGAAAGGAACATAATTGCCAAATTGAAGCAAAGAGAAGCAAATCATGAAAATGAAAAGACAAGCAATGCAAAAATGTGAGAAGTACGCCACTATAAGGCTAGGTAAAAGCCATGGAACCTTGAAGATGAGTCGTAGTATGCCGCCACTTGAGTCTAGCTCAAGATAAGGCTTACAAGTCTTACTACCAAAGGACGATACTCTCACAAAGGTTGAACACAAAGGTGTATATAAATTCCAAAATGATAAACCCTTTTAAATGTAGTAGAGCACCCCTTATATATAAGGGTTTAATGGTCTCTAAGAAAAAGCACATAGGTCCTAAAGGATTAAATAACAAATAATAAACCCTACATTCTAGAAGGTTAGTTAAAAATGGTGCCACAAGATGGTATCCTAGAGTGGCTTCTTGGCCAAGACAAATGCTTACATGTTTTAGATGTTTCTAGAACTCTTTAAGGTAGATTCTTGACCAAGTCATGTGGTCCCTCATTCTAGATGCTTCAAAAATGCTTTGCTCTTTCTTTCTCTTCCACATGTGCTCTACAAAATGTGCCACCTATGCCTCCATTTGCACTACCTTCTTTAGGAAATTAATTGTCCTACACAACAAGTAAATATGGATTAGCATGTTGGCTTGAGTTAATCTTGAGTCAACAAGTCAACCTTAGACCAAGGTCAACAAGTCCACTAAGAAAAGTCAACTAAGCCAACTTTAGGGAATTCAAACTAAGGAAATAAAAGCCCTGGAAGGGATTAAGGAAGTCCCTTTCTTCTAAGCATGTGCCATGGGCCATCATCCCTAGTAGGGGTCAAGCCTTCATCAACTTGGGAATTATGCACTTTTATTTTCATTTGATCTCTTCTGGGTATTTGATTTTCCATTCCATCATGAATTAGTTAACCTCTTCTTGATCTGAAATTAAACTTATCTTCTCTCCTAAAGTTGTAATTATCCATTTCTCGTTGCATTCTCCTGCCTCTCATGGTTGTTACATCATACTCATACTCATCCTCATCACGATGGAAAGAATGGACAAATTCATCACATCTTTCTTTTCTCCTGATGAATTCTTCATGCCTTTTACTGACAACTTCAATGGTTTTCTGAAACCTATCCAGCTTTAGTTGGGTTTATGCCAAATGCGTACTGAGTTTTTCCAATGCCCTTAAGATTGCTGTAGTCCTAGGTGAAGGAGGCTCACTATTTTGTGTAGATACCATGTTCTTCCAAAGGTTAGTATAAAAATATAAATCATTACAACCTCACGACTCGTTTACGTGTTTCACTCGAAAGTCTACTCGTGTGTCACACTTGTAGGTTTTTTCTTGAATGTATTCTCTTACCTTTTACCACTCAAATTCCCTTTAACGTTTGACAAATAACTCCAATAGCTTAAACAAAGGGTAAACAATCAGTGTGCAAAACATTACGAAATCTAAGCTTGACTTAAGAGGTCCAAGAAAACACAAAGTTCTAGACAACTTTTATGGATTTTAAAGACTTACAAACAATAAAGGCTAGACACAATAAAAAGGACTACCAAAAAGAATTTTATTTCGACAACGCAAAAACTTCTAGATATTGATTGGAAAAACTATTTTAGCGCATAAACATATATTGTAGCAAATAACTATGTTGGACTCTTACAACTTTTTTCTTTTTGTATTCTTTCCTTTTTCTTTCAAAATATTTTATCTTTTCATTTTTCATTCCAAACACAAAAATTTAGATTAACAAACCGTTGCAGAAACAATGCCCTTCAACACCTAAAAACAAGTAATTGGACAAAAAACAAAAAACAAGAGATAATTGAACGTTTTTCGTGTGCTTGTGTTTTTGCAAGTAAGAGTTTTTCTCTTATTTTGAAATTGAATGGATTATTCCTTTGTAAAATGCTAAATTCTAGCAAATACGTAGTCATTAATTGGATTCAGTGACACCGCTACTAAAAAAACTCATATTTCCTTCCAATTTTGTTTTGAATTCTTTTTTGTAGGAAATATTTATAAATTTTGTTATAATAAAAATTTTGCAGGAAATTGCTGCTAATTTTTTTACAAAATATTTTGTATAAAACACTTTTCGGAACAAATTTTGTAGGAAATACTTACGAATTTTATAATTTTGTATGAAATAATTAACCAAGAAAAAATTACCTGCTAATTTAGATCCTTAGAAAAAATAGCAATAAAAAGTATTATCTTGTAAACTTTTTTAACAAATTTGAAAAAAATTTTCCATGTAATATAAGAATTTTTATTAGTGCATTTAGTGAACATACTTACGTTCAAAAAGAACAAAGTGACTTTTAAACATCAAAGGATTAATCCAGTTCAATATTGAATTAAGATAGAATCTCAGTTGATCTTTTTTCTCATTATCAAGGTTCTAATGAATTCCTAAATCAGTGATTGTGTGTTTCCATCCATTTTTGTTGTATATCTGTGTTGTCTCTATGATTTCCATGCTTTCATTAACCTTTAGAACTCATTCGCATCACGTTAGATGTAGAATTTAGTGAATTTCACTTTGAGAATTATTTCAATTAGTTAGGATTCTAAAATTGATGATTTTCGCTTTTATAGGTTCTGTAGCTGTAATTCGTGTTTGTGTTCGAGTTAAGGTGTTTCCTATTATTCATTCCATCTAATTCATCATTCGTGCACAAAGTATTGTATTTCGTTCACACACCAACACTACTGTAGTATCAGTTCATCTTTTTATGACTTTAGTTCGAAGGCAATGTTTCATATAGCTTCCCATAGATTAATCATAGATTTTAGTTGCATTTAGGAGTATCAAAGGTTTCTCTTAGCAATTGCATCAAACAATTTGTGTATAATCATTTCTACATTATTTTAGATGTTGTTAGAGTTCAGATTAGCCTAGAAATAATTAGTTTATGCATTTTGTACATTCACATATCCATTTCATTCATTGCGTTGTCATCTAGAAGTAGAGTAAGAAATTAGAGTCCATTGTTCATGTTAGAACTGGTTTAGGCACTACACCAATAGCTTAGTCAATTCTAGATTGCATTCCCACCCAAATCACATCACATACACCATAACTAGTTAATTATTTGCTCTATATATCCTTAATTTGATTTTTGGTTGACCTTATACTACATTCTTGGAAAACCATTATTTGTATGAGTCTTACGCAACTAAAGGTTTATAGTTTCTTTTATGATATTAATTGAATTTTCCGAGATATTAAAAATATTTCTTTAAAGAACTAAATTCAAAATTTGTACATTTTATAGGAATCAAGCTATATTCAAAATTTTATTATATTTAAGATTACTTGATTGCAGATTATAAAAATTAGTAAAACTGATTTAAAATAATTAATTTTTTAAAATTTAGGTAAAGATGAAAGATTAAAAGTATACGCGAATAATAAAAGAAAAACTCTATATAGGACAGTGTGTTTTTCTCCAAAAAATTTAATTCATTCATTTAACATTATTTTTCATTGTTTTTACTTTTATTTTATAATATAGAAGTTTATTTTTGTTATGACTATATCAGTTATTACATGGTGTCTGACAACTTTTTTCAATAATATACTACACTACTTGCAAGTATTTATATTTAAAAAAGAAAAGTAAAATATATAAATTGAGGCTTTAAGTGGGCCTATCTACAGCGTATAGTATATATGTGAAAATCTCTACTTTATTCTTGTTCTAGAAAGGCTTTTGCAATTCCGTGGTGACTTCCAGATTCAAAAGTGACTTCTAGATCTAGAAGTGGCTTCCAAATTCATAAGCATATTTCGAATTATATATTTTGAAAGTCATTATAAAAGTAGTTGTGTAATCTTAAAAAAGTATTTTAAAAATCTGTTTTTGATTTTTTTTATTGCATAATTTAGAAATTAATTTCTTTAGCAATGATTAGCTTCTAAATTATATAATCTAGAATAAAATTTTAATAAAATTCATTTTTAGTTTTTATAATTTAAAAATTATTACTAAAAAATATTGTCAAATTCCTCTGGAAAATTATTAGATTATGTAATCCAAAAGAGAAAAATTCCGAGATAGAAAAAGTGGATGTTGAGGGTTACTTTTGTGAGGTGCAAGAAGAAATATCCCCTACATTCCTTGAGACAGCTCGAAGCCCATTGGGCCTCTGCTATCACTTATTTGTGGACTGCCTTCCCTTCGTTTTCCACAACCTACGAGTCATAGTGAAACCTCGATCTAATGAAAATAAAATGTTAAAGGGTAATGTTAAAGGGTATGCTTAATTTCTCCATTTTTTATTCAATAAAAAAGTATTCTTAATTTTAGTTTATTTTTCGTTTCTATTAATAAACTTTTATCTAGAGATGTCAAAATGGGTTTCAATCCGTGAGCCGGGTTGGGTTGAGAAAAATTCAACTTTTTCAAAAGTGGGTTGAACTCAACCCGGCTCACTTAACCCACGGGTTAAACGGGTTCGAGTCAGGTTGAAGGTGGGTTGACTCACTTAACCCACCAACCTTTTTTTACATTTTTTTAGATTTTTTAAAAATTTTCTTTTAATTTTTTTAATAATTATTTACTACTCCTATTATATTTGTTCACAATCTCATATTTTTAAATACTAAAATGTTGCTTAATTATATTTGAATAGTTTGAATGTTTAATTAATTTGATTGTCAAGTTATATATGTTGATACTTTAATCTTTAACTATAATCTTTATAGTAAATTACTCAAGTAACCGTCTTATCTTTTGCTGCTACATATAACATTAATAAGAACTACATATCATAAGTAATTTGGAACTTTTGGTAGAACTCGAGTCTAAATTTCAGATAAATAAATCAAATAAAAAAAATCTTTATTTCAATGCAAATTAAAATAAATATGGAGTAGAAACTATTTTATCAACCCGTAATTCAAGAATTTTGTTTTAATATATTTTTATTATACCATTTGGACATTTTTTTATAAAATAATGACAATAAATTTTATTTGATAAATTATTTTAATTTGATATTAACTCGTGTAATTTATAAAATAACTTTGATATAAAGGTTTTTAACGTGATCATTATTAAATCATGAATGTATTAAAATTATGAAAATTATTTTAGACATATTAAATTAATTCATTTTCTTTTTATTTCGTTAAAAGAAATTATCTTTTTTTTCTCTCTTAGAAGTTAGTTATTATTATAAGCAAATTAGAGACTTAACAAAAGATAACTACTTACAAGACATTCTATATTATCAAGAAAGCTAATAAATGAAGTAAGAGAGAATGGAAAAAAAAAATATCAATTACTGTTAAAAAGACATTTTACAATTGATCTAGTTAAATTCTTGGATCCTTCTAACAATAGGAGAGAGTCACTTTCTCAGAGAGGGTTATGGCTTATAAATATTATAGTTTCAATCCAGGAACCTATGGATGAGTTATAGAAATATCAATATTATCTTGATATGATCTTAACAAATTTAGATTTGAATATAATATTTGTGTTGTACACAAACAAAATATCCCCATAGTACTTGACATGGAAAGTTGGTGGGATTACACAACCAAGACACTCCCCAAAGTACACGCAGCCTGGGGTTAGTGAGATCATTGTTAGCAAATTTGCATAAAATTAATAAAAAACACAAAATAAAAGGATTTTATGAGGCGTGTAAAAACACCACCCTTAATGATTTATTCGCAGTATATGCGCAAATCCCCAAGGATACAATAGGAACATCTCAGATATATTCCGAGGATAATAGAAACTAGCAAGTACTCTTTAAGGAGTAAGTAACCCGGGATATAAGAGAATATAGAAAAGAAAGAAAATAAGAGAAGGAGAGATGAGAAAAAGGTTATTTTTTGGAAGAGGATTTAAGCACCTACTTATAGGTGATGAATGGATTTAAAACATCCATGCTCCGTAACTAAAACCTAGTGTGGAAAATAATATCCCATAAAATGTGGATGTGGGATCAACTTGTGGAGGAGATCTCGCTGCAACGACATGCACCATCCTAAAAAGGAGGGAGGCTTGCTAATGTTGCAACAATTGAAACGCTATTATTTTTGCAATATAATTATAAATATATAACAATCCACCACATATTGCAAAAGATAAGAGATAGAAAGAAAGAGAGAAAATCCTGGGTCTCAACTAAGAATTAATGCATCAGAGTTGGTATAGCAAGCTATATGAACCAGTCTTAGATTGAGAAACTTAACACACAGTGTAGTTGGTATAGCAAGCTATATGAACCAAGGACACTTGATGTGTGTTAGCGGTTTATCAATCACAATACACCCCCACAATTCTTGTTCTTACCGCTGTGTTGCGCTTACTAGGCCATGCGCGTGCCCGGTATTCATGAGTGCTCTAGAGATCATGCCAAGATCTCATACAAGCGGTCCCACTTGACACTTATATAAGTGATTTCATCAAGTGTATGCTGCAAATCATACACCACCCATAAGGGATATGAAAATAATTAAAACTTTGTTTAAGCTAAAATTCTTACGCCTCATAGAATTTTAATTACAAAGTTTAATCTCTCAATAATGCAGTCTTAGCACTTTCACACACATCATAACAATGGACATAATTGATTTAAAAACCAATTTTAGTGTTATCAGAACTAACAAGTGACTTGTTTTTACCCATATGAACCTTATTCATGGGATCTCCAATCACAAAGGTTAGGTTACCATCACTTGTTTGTTTGCAAGTGGCTTAAGTCTCATTCCCTTTGATGTTTCTATAATTATTTCTTCCTAGGGTTTTGTCAGAGGATTCACAAAGTTTCATTCCGACTTCACAAAATCAATGGAAATTATTCCACTATTTAGCTAGCTATTGCCAATTAATAATCACAAAGTATTTTCATTCTTAGTGGAATGTTAGCTAAGAAGTTCGTCAACTACTCAACTTCACTATCAGTCCTTTCCAGAAAAACATACTTATATTTCTCGTTGATCTAACAATAATTGTTAGTCTGGCTGATCTCCATGAAATCACACTACCCCAAGTGTGAACCTATTACAACTAATGGATTTTGTCTCGTCTGAATCAAAGATTCAGTTAGCATCATTGTACCCTTCTAGTATAATGGGGAAATCCACTATATTCAATGACATATTCCATTGAATCTCTTAACCATCTCATAAGTCTCAATATTCCTTATTAGAATATTAAGTGTATCTTCTCAGTCTACTTACTGCATAAACAACACCTGGTCTAGAAAAGACCATCAAAGGCAAAAAACTCCCAATTATCTAGGCGTACTGAGGTTGAGAAAATAATTCTCCTATACTTTTCTTTAATTAGTATGATATGGGATATTCACTCATTTATAATTTCTAAACTTCCTAAGAATTAAAATGTTCCTAGCTACTTTTGAGTCTCTTGTCATATGCTTATTTGAGTTTTCTTGTTCTTGTTTCTAAGTATTTGAACTACTGCATGAGATTTATGCCTTGTGTTGTTGTATGTTCCTTGAAATTGATTTTGACCTAATTTTTAAGGAACTAAGTGTTCAAGACACATTAAAATATCCTTCTCATCATCTTAAGTACCTAGTTTTGAAAAGAAAAAGTATTTTCATGACAAAAACCCATTTGGCCGAGAGCTATTGTGTTGTTTGGTAAATCTATTTGGCCATTTTTACTAGGTGTTATGCTACCAAATTTTATGCTTGGATTTTGGGTGATATTGGCAAATTAGTTCCACCTTTTGACATGGGTTATGATCTTTCTTGGTGTATGCATAATTTGAGGTATAATCTTGGCTTGTTCAAATGCTTTCCATGGAGTCTTTAAAAGTGCTTTTCATTACTTTAGTCTTGTTCAAGTTTTGTCTCTAAAACAAATTTTCTTATAAGTTAAACTTTATTGTTTTTGAGCTTTGCTTGCTTGTCTTTACGTAATCTTTGTTTTGTCTTAGTTGTTTTCATTTTCTTGCTTTCTTAGAGTGTTGTGGCCGAGCCACTTGTCTTGCTTTTGAAAGGGTTTCATCAATTTTAAGGTGTTTTCACTTGTTTGGAAGGATTTTGAGTGTTAGCCTTGCTTGTGTGCTTTGGGAGTGTGACCAAAAACACTTGGTTGCTTTTGAAGACCACACTTGGTCTCGAGTATAAGCTTGTTTTATTCCCTAACATCTTTCTTGTCTCGGTTTTTGGTGAGTTTTGGTGTAGGAACATGAACATGGATCCAATCTTAAAGGTAGAAGAGGAGGAGGAATCGGCTTCACCTTATTCTCCTCCCATGGTGACTTCTATGGCCCAAGAAAGTGAACAAATCACCCTTGCAAACATCCTACGTGAAATGGAAGTTAGTAGGAGGGAAAATTTTGACCAATTGAGGGCGGATAGAAGACAAAGTGAGATATTCCTTCAAGAACACATTCAAAGGCTTGAACTTAGAGAAGATGAAAGGAGAAGAAGGAGATCTTCTTTCGAAGATTTAAGCCATGGTGGAAGAAGAAGGAGGCACGACCATGATGGTGGGGGAAGGTGCAATCAACTCCCACAAAGGCAACCTCCACCAATCAAAATTCCAAAGTTCAAAGGGGAGAATGATCCAAACATCTACATTAAATGAGAGCAAAAAGTGGACCAAATCTTCAACATTTAGTTAGTGATCAAGAGCAAGTAGATTTAGTAGTTTTAGAATTTGAGGATTATGCCATGACATGGTGGCATCAATTGTGTATGGACAATATTAACCAAGAGCCACCCGCGACCTTTTGGATGGACATTAAAAATTTGATGCGCGCTAGATTTGTTCCTTCCTACTATAGGAAGGAGACTCTAATAAAGCTCCAAAGGCTTCAACAAGGGTCCATGTGTGTGAATGAGTATTTCAAAATGATGGAGTCCATACTTCTCAAAGTAGGACTCCAATTTGAAAGTGAAGAAGAAAAGGTAGCTAGATTTGTGAGTGGTCTTAGAAGAGAAGTTCAAGATGTAGTTGAATTGTATGAGTACTCTACTCTTGACAAAATTTTACACTTGGCCCTAAAAGTTGAAAGTTAATTGAAAAAGAAATAAGAGGCTAAGAAGAGTACTCCTTACAATGACTACTACTCTAGGACTTGGAAAGGAAAAGAAAGAAAAGATGAGAAACCATCTTCCAAAGACCACCCACCTAGGTCAAATGCGCCTAGAGTCTCCCATGGAAATGCAAACTCTTCCCAAGGTTCAAGAACTAGTTCCATAAAATGTTTGAAGTGTTTGGGATATGGTCATATTGCTTCAAATTGCCCAACAAAAAGGAACATGATCTTGAACCCAAAAGGAGAGGTTGAAAGTCAACATTCTTCTCCCCCCTCCCCAAAAAGTTCTTCCTCACACACTTCTTCGCAATCTTCAAGTGAGGATGAGATCAAACCCAATGAAGGAGGTTTGTTGGTGGTTAGGTGTAACATCCCTATTTTTAATAAACTGTATTATTTATTTTAAATAAAACACTTAGAAAATATTCTATTTTTACTAATGCTTTGTATTTTATTATGATGTAGTTTAAACATTAAAAATATATTTTATCATGATGTACTTTTTACTTATTAAAAATAATTATAAAAAGAAAACAAAACTAATAATATATATATATATATATATATATATATAATATTAGGTAAAAAAAATATTAATTAAAATATTATTAAATAGGTGCGTATAAAAAAAAATATTCTAAAGAGATAAGAATATATGGAGAGAAGATAAAAAAAATAGGAAAAGAAAAAGAAAAACAAAGAAAAGAAAAGAAATAAAAGAAAAAGAAAGAAGATAAGGAGACTTAAAGGAGTTTTATCTAAATACATGGAAGATAAGAATAATTAGAAGTGATAACCTTACATTTAATGCATCCATTCATTACTTGACAAGTTGGCACATGCATGGCTTGTAAATGGATGAAAGAAATGGATGATGAAAGAAAGATGACCTAAGATTGCATCATCCACATGTATTACATCGATTACTTTGGAAAGTTTTGGATTACCTTTCATTAATGAAAGGAATCTTATCCTAACCTATAAATACATGGAAGAAATGATGAAAGGGTGATTACGTAAGAGAAATAAGGAAAGCATGAAGCTTATCTCTTCATTAATGAAAAGAATCTTTGCATTAATGAAGTTGCACATGGTTTGCTTATAAAAGGATGGCATGAAAGAGAAAAATGTAGAAAGAATTAAAAGAAGGGTGAGTTAAGTGAGAAAGAAAGAAGGGAAGAGAGAGAAAGAGAGAAAGAAATAGAGAGAAAAAGTTGGAGCAAAAGATTTGAAAGAGATCTTGGTCTTCTAGAAGTATTACTAGTGTGTCCCTCCAACTAATTAGATAAGGGGGAGTGAGGTTAAGCTCTTTTTATATTAATCTTGATAAACTCATGGGTTTTATATTAATGTTTTATTTATTTTGACGGATATATTATTCTATTTACTTTCATTTAACTTATTTTCATTTATTATCCTCTTATATTTATTTTATTTTATTTAATCTCCAATTATGCACTGATCTTGTTTATTTATTTATTTTAATTCATCTTCAATTATGCATTGATCTTGTTTATTTATTTTATTTAATTTATCTCCAGTTTTGCACTGGTCCTGTTTATTTATTTTATTTATCTCCAATTATGCACTCGTCCTATTTATTTATTTTATTTTATTTATCTCAAGTTACGCACTGGTCCTATTTATTTATTTTATTTTATTTATCTCCAGTTACGCACTAGTCCTATTTATTTATTTTATTTTATTTATATCCAGTTATGCACTGGTCCTGTTTATTTATTTCAATTAATATATCTCCAGTTACGCACTGGTCCCGTTTAATTTATATTTTTGTTATTATATTTATTTATAATGTTATAATCCTTATCTAATCATTTATTTAAAGTTCTTGCTTTGATTCTTATTTTATCATTATTTTATAATTAAAAAATAAAAATAAATGTGAAGTGAAAGTAAATATTATTTTATTCAGTGAGCTTGGATAGAAGAAAATTGCATGTACATTTTATCCTTGTTTTATATTCTTTGTGTATAGTTTATACAATGGCATGATTTGATAGTCATCACATTTTATGACCTTTGAAAATATCCAAGAGTATGTCAGTTAAGTAAGAGTTAAGTCTGGTTTCAATAAGTTGAGATTAAACCAGTGTCAAAGTGTTTGTATTTGGGAAGTCACAGTTTGGTACACTGCGGGATGAAAGGCAGGGACCATGGTGGGGTCTAAGGAAGTTTTACCAAGTAGGTGAATATCTGGATAGTTCAGAATAGCGC
>Ga0214545_1009435_pt1 | contig 14880 bp, 6 predicted proteins | sample CNSS4metaG_FD_160064 | JGI IMG/M metagenome (GOLD analysis project Ga0214545, IMG submission 160064) | Root nodule microbial communities from cowpea collected in UCLA plant growth center, Los Angeles, California, USA - CNSS4 | ecosystem: Host-associated > Plants > Roots > Nodule | place: USA... | reverse complement strand
ACTATTTCGATAAATTTTATCTAATTATTTTTTATTTTCTAACTCATTACAATCATACTTTAATTTTTTCACTATAATTGTATAAATAATTTTTATTTACTACAATATAAAAATTTAATGTAATTGCTATGAATATTTTTTTATCACCATCCAATATATATTGGAGTTTAAAAGATACAAAATCTATGATAAAATTTTATTATGTTTATTATTTGTTCTTTGCGTCATTTTTTTATCCACTACTAAAAAATATGATATTACATGAGAATTTTCTTGCAAATTTGTTAAAATAATTTGTAAGAAAAGACTTTTTCCTGCTATTTTCTTTTAAATTTTAATTGGCAGGTAATTCCTTTGTGGGTAATTATTTCCTACAAAATTATAGAATTCACAAGTATTTTCTACAAAATTTGTTGCAAAAAGTGTTTTATACAAAATATTTTGCAAAAAAATTGACAAGAATTTCCTGTAATTTTTTTCATAACAAAATTTATAGGTATTTCCTACAAAAAAAATTCAAAACAAAATTAGCAGGAATTATGAGTTTTTGTAGTAGTGTATCAACTATTGAGTATATATGTTGATATTTGAAAAGTTTTCTTAGATCTCTAAGATATTTTTCATCTTATCATACCCTTAATTATATATTTGTTTTCCTTTGTGTGATTCCTTCCAATAGTCTACAAATTGTTTATAAGACACACATTTGTTAATTTTTTAATATTTTTATTTTTTGTTTATTTTCATCATGTAGAATACTATTTCGATAAATTTTATCTAATTATTTTTTATTTTCTAACTCATGACAATCATACTTTAATTTTTTCACTATAATTGTATAAATAAGTTTTATTTACTACAATATAAAAATTTAATGTAATTGCCATGAATATTTTTTTACCACCATCCAACATATATTGTGGTTCAAAAGATACAAGATCTATATTAAAATTTTATTATTATGTTTATTATTTGTTCTTTGCATCATTTTGATCAAGTGATGTATTATAACTTTTATTAGTATATAAAAAATAGATTCATTATAATTTAAAAAATTGAAGTAAACAAACATTTAAAATATATTTTAATTTAAATATTTTTTTCCTTTTATATTTTTTTAAAAATATTTTTAAAATTTATCAACTAGGTTTCATTAATGTTTGCAAATTTAATAAATGTTTTGGTTCTCATTAAATTTTATTTGGTATTATAATCTAAAATGTAAACAATTATAATTTATTTCAAAGTATTTGATATCGAAGAAACAACTATACTCCTAATATTGAATATTTGATAATATTATGTTTCCTTTACCGTAATTTTTTATTATTTTATAAAAATTAATTAAAATTAATATTAAAGTAGTAAGAAAATGGGTACGGGTATGGGTACGGGATTATATCCGTTACCCGGTGGGGATGAGGATGAGACAAAAGTTTGATACCCGTTAATTTTGGATATGTGGATGATGATGAATTTTTTTTACGGAAATAAATATGGAATAGTGAAACCCGTCCCCGTCCCGCCTCGTTGCCATCCCTACCCAGAGGTGCTGCAACTTTTATTTTAAGATGAATATTTGAAACACAAATATATTATTTTATTTAAAGCATAAGATTTTAAGATATTTTTATTACAGAAATTATAAGCTGTTCATATTCTCCTATTCCTTTAATTTTTCTCCTCAATTACTTTTATACACTACACATCAATTAATACTTTTCTCCTATTACAGAAATTATAAGCTTTTCACACTTGTGGTGCTTCATGGGGTATAGGCTTTAATACATTTGAAAGAGTTTATACGTATTAGGTAATTCTAAAGTAAGAAAAAAAGTTCATTTCAATTTTTATTAAAAATCCTTGGAAAAAAAAAATTGTTACCGGAGAGTGACCTTCTGTTCACGTGGTGCTAAGGGATTTATAACCCCAACCACAACTTGAATGGAAGGAACTCGAAAGAAGAAAAAACAAGGGAGATGATCATATTTGATTAATTTTAACATTTTTTTATATGAAACTACATTTAATAATTTTGTACACTTATAATATATAAGAAAATTCTTAATTAAAAAATAATTTTAAAAACAAAATTTAATTTTTTTTAATGATTTTAGTAACTAATAATTTTTAATTTTATAAATTGTTATCGAAATTATTATTATAGTCCCAAAAATTTATAAGTTCTTTTGGTATTTTTATTTTACCTTTTATTTTTTTACAAATAATTATTTGTCTAAAAAATAGAAAAAAAATATATGAATGGATGTAAAGTGGACAAGTAGACACTTCCCAGATAGATGGTGAAGGAACGGTTGATGGAATCATGAATATATATTTAAGTGTTGAGAGAACTTCAAAACTCCATTGCTCTGATTTCTCTGAGATAAAATTATGGCAAATTCAGAAGAGAAGAAACATGTTGCAGTGTTTTCTTTCCCCTTTGGAAGCCACCCTACTCCTCTCTTAAACCTGGTGCTGAAGCTGGCTAATGCTGCTCCCAACTTGCAATTCTCATTCATAGGCACTGAACACTCCAACAACCCTCTTCTCATCTCAAATCCCCACATCCCAAACACCATCAAGTTCTACAGTATAAGCGATGGAGTCCCAGAGGGTCATGTTCCAGGTGGCCACCCAGTTGAAAGAGTCAACCTTTTTCTTCAGGCTTGTCCTCACAACCTGCAGAAGGGAATAGACATGGCAGTGGCTCACACAAAACAGAGAGTTACTTCTGTCATCGCTGATGCTTTTGTCGCACCCTCTCTCACCGTGGCTCAGCGCCTGAACGTTCCATGGGTTGCGGTTTGGCCTCCTTTGTCATGCTCGCTCTCTGCACATTTCTACACCGATTTGATACGCCACAGGTGTAACTCTGCAGCACGAGACACCCCTTTGGATTTTGTTCCTGGATTGTCTAAGATGCGAGTTGAAGACTTGCCAGAAGATGTGATCCAAGGTGTCGGTGAAGAGGAGACACTGTTTTCGAAGACACTAGCGTCATTGGGAAGTGTGTTACCTCAAGCCGAGGCAGTGGTTGTGAATTTCTTTGAGGAACTAGACCCACCCTTGTTGGCTAAGGACATGAAGTCAAAGTTCAAGTACTTTCTTTACGTTGGTTTCCTCACTCTTTCACTGCCTCTGCCACCCTTGCCTCCATCAGACACAGACGGCACTGGGTGCTTGTCGTGGTTGGACAAGCAGAAGGGTGGGTCAGTGGCGTATGTTAGCTTCGGGACAGTGGTGACACCACCGCCACATGAGATCGTGGCGGTGGCGGAAGCGTTGGAAGCAAGTGGCTTTCCCTTTTTGTGGTCTCTGAAGGAGCATCTGAAGGGTGTTCTGCCAAGTGGGTTTCTTGAGAGGACAAGAGAACGTGGGAAAGTTGTGGCTTGGGCTCCTCAGACTCAGGTTTTGGGACATGGTTCTGTGGGAGTGTTCGTGACTCACTGCGGTTGTAACTCGGTGTTTGAGAGCATGTCGAATGGAGTGCCTATGATATGCAGGCCTTTCTTTGGCGACCATGGGTTAACTGGGAGGATGGTTGAGGATGTTTGGGAGATTGGTGTGAGAGTGGAAGGTGGGGTGTTCACGAAAGATGGGTTGGTGAAATGCTTGAGACTGATTCTGGTGGAGGAAGAGGGGAATCTGATGAAGAAAAATGCTGTGAAAGTGAAAACAACAGTGGTGGATGCAGCTGGAGCACAAGGTAAAGCAGCACAAGATTTGAACACTTTGGTGGAAGTGGTTTCTAGATCTTAATTAGGTCATTGCTGTTGTCAGAATGCAGTTTATAACTGTAATTTTCTTTTTACATATTTTCTCTTGTCGAGGAATAATAAGATCAATGTCTCATCTTTCACTGGTGGGAGTAGTTGACCATAAATAAAAAGTGGAGAAAGTTGGATGAGGATTCCCACACGTCAAGTGAGAACGAAAACTTAATTTTCAGCCATGAATGTTATTTTCTTTACCTTTTTCTTGCAGTTATTTTTCAAGAAAATTAATAGAATATACGATAAGTCTTCAAGGCCGTGATTTTTTAGGAATGATCTGAGTGAGATGGAGATAAAGAAATTGAAAAAATTAAACATCACTTACGACATTTGAACCAACAAAAAAAAGATGTGGCTTTGATTTCATCATCGTCATCACAAATAGCGATCACAGTATCCTGTCATGAATTGGGTTATAAAATCACCTATTAAAAAATAGGGACTGGTTTAGTAACAAGAAAAAAAGTCTCTGCAAAATCAAATTGAAGAACTTTGATTAAACCCTTTTGCGAGCAACGTGTCTTATTTCTATTGACAGGACCATATGCATTTTATTTGATTCTGAAAACCCATTTAAACCCGAATAGTTTTTCTTGAGAGGAAGAGGAACACCTTCCCAGGTTTTATTCTTCATCGAGGCATTGTGTTCTTGTTGCATTGCTTCATGAGAGGGAAACATAGGATATGCAGTGGTGGTAGAAGAAGGTTTGGATGCTGGAAAAAGATCTTGATTGGGAAAGCTTTGTTCCATTAAAAACAAGATCTTATGAGAAAAACCAAGAAAGAGGCTTTCAAGAAATTGTAGTCAGATATTCTTGTTTAAAACAAAACATTGTAAGGAACTTACAAATTGAAAAGGGTTGAAAAAGAGGATTGCAGCCAAGACTAAGTAATCGATGTTGTTGTTCCCATATAACACGTATTCTGGATTCACTTTTCCTGTTTTTCCGATTGATTTCACTCAAGAAGAGAATCTTTGAAAAAACAACAAAATAATAAAAGTGTTGCGTTATCTATTTGTTTTGAACCACGTGACATTACCAACTAAACAAAATAATAGAACGTTAATTTGGTTGAGATATTTAGGGAAGACCATTATAAGAAAAGTAGTCATGAAGCATAATGCAATTGAAAAACTGAGATATCTGACTGATGATTTGAAGTCATATTAGAAGACAATTGAAAAACTGAGTGCATATATATTTTTGGTTGATGATGATTTTGAATAAGTTTGTAGAGAAATCTTATACAAGGAAGTGACTATTGATTTATTAGATAAATACTATGCATGGATCTGAGAAGAATAATTATGCATTCATCCCCATACATAATGACAAGAAAGCAAACAAAGCTATCAAAATATTTTGAAAAGAGAAACTAAAAGTGTAGTAGGCAACGACGGATCTTATCATGAACTTTGGGACAACAAAAAATAAAATATTTAAAATTTATAGATTTTATTATTATCAATAATATAACAAAAATAAATACATAATATAATATAATTATAACTATAAAAGAAATTAGATATTTTTTTTTAATTTAAAACCAAATTAGTAAATATATTTAATTATAATTTATATATTATATATGTATGTTAAAATAACTCTTTTTGTTTTATATATTAAATCATTATATCTAAATATTCAAATTATTTTATTTTTTACGAATGTACAAAATTTTATTTTTGTAAAACATTATAAAAGTAAAAAATGTAAAAAATAAAATAATTTGGGTATTTGAACAGAGTGATTTAATATATATATTCAACAAAATTATTATGATATATATATATATATATATATATATATATAATTTTAATTAAGTTTGTTTAATAACTTGATTTCAAATCAGAGAAGACAAGATTGAATCGTAGCTTGAACAAAAAATTTAATTAAAAGATTAAACCGAAAAAAATTATTATTAAAATTATATGTCAAAACAGTAATACGACGGATAATCTGACACGTAATAATTTATAAATTTTTTTTAAAAAAGTTAAAGATTTCACTGATTTAACATGTGTTTATATATGGTTTTAATTCTAACTTAACGAAAAATTATAAATTAAACTTTTTTAACTAATCGAAAGACTAAATTAAATTAAATTAAAAAAATAAAATTAGAGGAGTAAAAGTATACCCAATTTATATAAGAGTGAAGCTTGAACGAAGTGGGCATGCAGTGTCTGTGACTCTGAATTTGGAGTATCTCTGCCCTGCATGTCCTTCTTCACCCGTCGCCTTTTCACCACTGTGGCCCCCACATGTTCTTCCCCTTCCGACCAGATCAAAACGTTCCTTTCAAAGGGTCTGCATCATCACATACTTCAACTTTTCACTCAACTCCATTTCTCTGCCCACTCTTCCATTCCCTTTGTTCTTCCTTCAGTCATCAAGGCAAGCTCCTCTGCTCAATCTCATGCTTTTGGCACACAGCTTCATTGCTTGGCTCTCAAGACAGCCTCTCACTCCGAAGCAGTTGTGTCCAATTCTATCATCTCCATGTATGCCAAGTTTTCAGATGTTGAATCAGCACGGCAAGTGTTCGACACAATCTCTCACAGAGACCCCATCACCTGGAACTCCTTGATTAATTGTTATCTGCAAAATGGGTGTTTCCAAGAAGCTTTGGAAGTGTTGAAAGATGTGTATTTTCATGGTCTTGTTCCTAAGCCTGAGTTGCTAGCTAGTGTGGTGTCCATGTGTGGGAGGAAAATTGGTTCAAGGGGAATAGGGAGACAGATTCATGCTCTTGTTGTTGTTGATGAGAGGATAGGAGAGTCGGTGTTTCTGTCAACAGCTTTTGTGGATTTTTATTTTCGGTGTGATGATTATTTGATGGCTTTGCGTGTGTTTGATGGAATGGAGGTGAAAAATGAGGTTTCATGGACTGCTATGATATCTGGATGCATTGCTAACCAAGATTATGATGAGGCTTTTGCATGCTTCCGAGAAATGCAGGCTGAGGGAGTTTGCCCAAACAGAGTGACATCAATTGCTCTGTTACCAGCATGTGCCGAGCCAGGCTTTGTTAAGCATGGGAGGGAGATTCACGGATATGCATTTCGTCGTGGGTTTGAATCAAGTCCTAGTTTCTCATCGGCACTTATAAATATGTATTGTGATTGTGGAGAATCACTGCACCTTGCGGAGTTAATTTTTAAAGGGTCTTGTTGTAGAGATGTGGTGTTATGGAGTTCGATCATTGGGAGCTATTCTCGAAGAGGGGATAGCTACAAAGCATTGGAGCTTTTTAATAAGATGAGAAGTGAGGAAACTGAACCAAACTATGTAACCTTGTTGGCAGTGATCTCTGCCTGCACAAATATATCTTCACTAAAGTATGGTTGTGGACTACATGGCCATGTCTTTAAATGTGGATTTACTTATAACATCTCTGTGGGGAATGCACTCATAAACATGTATGCCAAGTGTGGTTGTTTGGATGGTTCCCGTAAGATATTCCTAGAAATGCGGAACAGAGATTCTATTACGTGGAGTAGTTTGATTAATGCCTATGGCATTCACGGATGTGGTAAACAAGCTTTGCATCTTTTTCATGAAATGAAAGAGAGAGGTGTGAAACCTGATGTAATCACCTTGCTTGCAGTTTTATCTGCTTGTAATCATGCTGGCCTTGTAGCTGAGGGACAACAGATATTCAAACAAGTAAATGCAGATTGTGAAATTCCGTTAACCATTGAGCATTATGCATGCCTAGTTGATCTTCTTGGAAGGTCAGGTAACCTTGAAGATGCTTTGGAAATAGTGAGAACAATGCCCATGAAACCAAGTGCAAGAGTATGGAGCTCTCTGGTATCGGCTTGTAAGCTTCACGGAAGACTGGACATAGCAGAAATGCTAGCTCCACATCTTATAAGATCAGAACCAAATAACGCTGGTAATTACACATTGCTGAATATGATCTATGCAGAACATGGTCATTGGCTTGATACAGAACAAGTGAGGAAAGCCATGAAACTACAAAGGTTGATTAAATGCTACGGGTTCAGCCACATTGAGGCTGGAGATGAGAGTTTCTAGCATAGCAGAATGCATAGCTTTATACAAAAATGGAAAAGAAAATCATGATTATGGATACCAATGTACATTGTGCACTGGTTAGTCTATTTCTTAGCAAATGTCATCTTTATTTTTTGTGCAAAAACATATGTGCTAACAAGTCTTCCTGGTGTATTTGTTGAATTTGGGCATAAGATGTATTAAACTTAACATTTTTATAACAGATTCGCAATTTATTTAGTACAAAAACAAAGGCTAACAATCTCCATACACAGAAGAACTCAAGGCCAAGAATCTCTTCCTGAAGAATTCAAGATAAGTCCCTAAATATTAAAATCTTTACTCAATTTTGTTTTGTCATTAGAAAAGATATATTAAAGTTGATGTCTATGCTCACATAACATGATAGTGTAATCAATTCAACTTAAGTGAAAGTTGATGTGAAAATTAGTTTTGTTCTTAGTTTACCAAAAATCATTTACTATCATTTAAATAGTAGTCTATTAGCAAAGTCGTCACCTTGTAATTTTAAGATGAAAATACCAAAGTATGTTGACTTCTGGTTCAAAAGATAAGTGTGGAATTTGAAATAATTTTTTATATTGTTGATGTTTTGATTTTTGTTTTTACTAAATAAATATGTAAAAGTGAATGAGATTGTATGATTCATAGTACTTATGGATATTTGATTAAACTAAAACTACAATTCAGAAATCTGTTAATATATCTTAAATTAATTTTTGCATGATAAGTATTTAAATTTTAAATGATGAACTTGATAAAAAAAAAATAATATGGGTTATAAAGGAGGTCAAAAAATATACGGAAGTAGATGGTAACGCTTTTGATAATAATTTATATAAAAATGTAAGACTTGATTAAAAGTTCATATAGTTCTCTCCTGGATCAAAATATGAGTAGCGGGTTAAGTTTAAGAATTAAATAAATTAAAAATGAGTCGTTGTAACGTTATAATTCTTGAAAAACTAAAAAGAAAGAATAAACTTTCACTTTAACTGAATTTGGTAACTTCTTTTTTTTACATTTAAGGACTTTTAATTAACCATTTTATTAGTTATGTTAGTTCCAAGGACTAACTTTTTTGTTACATTTAATTAGAGAAGTCAGTTTCAAGAATTTCATCATTTAAGCTTATATATGAGACCAGATTTGAAGTCCAGAATCAATAATTAATGCCCCCACCTACTATTTTCATTACTAACAATAGCCTTCTTCTTTTTCCCTCTATTTGACATATTTCCTTTAACCTTTTTTTTACACTCGCGTATTTCTTTAAACTACATAATAGAAACGTGTTTTTTCCACTTAAAAGAAGGCTTTAAGAAAAATACATAGCTTGGTCCAAATTTTGTTTTGAGGGAGGGATTACAATTACATTGTTACCTATTTGTATACAAGAAATCTATGGTTATTTAACCTTTTACATCATTCTAAAAATAGAAAAAAGAAATATCGAGTTACTAGATATACAATGTAACGGGCATGTCTTCAAATGTTTTGTGTTGTCAATATGAATGCATTTATTAAATTATATAAAATCATAATATTAGATAATATATTACAAAAATTACATTTTACTATTATTATTATTATTTAAAATTCACATTTTTAGTCACTTCAATTGAACTATATTATTTCATTTTCTTTTTCATTTCGGAACTCACGTAAAGAGTGCAGGAGGACGCCTTGAAACTTTTCAGAAATGTTCAAGTCCCTTATTAACTAGGACGAAAGGTTTACGAAATATTTTTATTTTATCAAATTCTAATAAAATATGAAAGTTAGAATTTGGTTTTGGGTCCCCCCAAAAAACTATAACTCATTCGTATGTCGATCAAAAGACGATAAATTTGATTTCTACAACAATTTTTATTTCTGTATCTTACAATTAATGTTTAATATCTTCTTCAAATCTCAATACCAGAAGATTGAAATGGCTGTAGGCAGCATCTTGGAGCCTAAGGGAGTTTTGGAATTGAGATGAACTCCTGCAGTAGTTTATACAAACTTTCATGCAACTAAATCCAAAACACTCAGAAATTAACTTCTGGTTATGAATCTCCTAAAGATGTAAAGAACGAAAAAGTAGAACACTTTAGGCAGAGACCAGTACAAGCCTGAGTAGAAGTTTTTTAGTAATAAAGTAGAGAAGAAAAGAAAGGTCACTCTCAAAGGACACCCGACAAACGCCACTTGACACTAGCACTGGCCCATTTGATTCAACGAATCTCTACAGGACCCACTTCACTGGGTTGTTTGCTTCCTCATTCATGACATAGCTAACTCTAGCACTCATTAAATGAAACTAGCAACTCCTATATTTTTCTATGGTGAGGTTTTTGACAAAAATATTTTCCAACAAACCAGATACAAAAGCAACAAACCAGAAGGTAAAGGAATGCAACAAAACCAATTTGAAACCTGATCACGAGACAGATACTTGTGCAATGTTAAATGTGCATCATGAAATTCACTCACACACACAATTAATACAGCAAAACTGAGCCAACTTTGAACCTATATTCCTGTGTAGCTATTTCACCATCACTGTCAATGAAACAAGTGGATAAAACAAACAGCAAAGAAATATATAAAAGAAAATTTACATTTGAAAGGCAAAAACGGCACTTTTTTTTTTTTTTCATTGAACAATCATGTCCATGTGCATCATGTGAACTTACAAGTGCTGGGGTGTTTGTGTGGGAGAGGGATTTTGCGAAGAGGCCGCATCTAAATCATCATTATATTCAACAGAGAAATTCAAGAACCCGCTACCACTATCGGCATCCTCATCACGTTCAATATCTTCGTCAACTACGGCAAGATCAAGATCGAGATCGACATCACTGGCTGTGCCTTGTTCATGCTCCGGTTCATGTTCCAGTTCCTTTTCTTGTTCCTTTTCTCGTTCCTTTTCTCGTTCCTCTTCTCGTTCCTTTTCTCGTTCCTCATCTTGTTCCTTTTCTCGTTCCTTTTCTTGTTCCTGATCTTGTTCCTTTTCTTGTTCCTTTTCTTGTTCCTTTTCTCGTTCCTTTTCTTGTTCCTGATCTCGTTCCTTTTCTTGTTCCTGATCTCGTTCCTTTTCTTGTTCCCGTTCTTGGTCCTGTTCCCCTTCCTGGTCCTGTTCCTGAACCCGCTGCTGAATGTCGTGATCATTGAGGAAGTCTCTGAGCCTCTCCCTTAAAACCCCTAACTGCCGTTCGAGAAGATTCTTCTGTGACTCCACCTGCTCCACCGTCCACTGTAGCGACTCAATCACTTCGAGATCGTACTCCTGTTTCTGCTCCACCACCCTCCGAAACTGCGTCGCCTGAATCTCCACTGCACTCTTCTCGCTCTGCAGCCGCAGGATCATCGCCATCGCCTCCTCGGCCGCGGAGGCCGCTGCCCCCCTCTCCTTCTCAATCTCCGCGCACGCCGCATTGAACCGTTGCCGCTCCGACTTCACCATCTTCCTCAGGGACACTACGTCGAACATCTCATCCTCCAAATTCTCCTCCCTGGAACCACTACCACCACTACTGCTATTGTTGTTATTTTCTATTTCCTCCTTGAGATTTTCCTCTCTGGGCGGTTTTCCGATCGGAGACCGGAGAAACCGGAGACAGGAGAGGAAGATCAAGAGGAGACCAAGGATGTTGAAGATGCGCGAAACGTAACCTAGGAGGAGAAAACCGCAACCGAGTTCAGTGAGTTGGGTGAGGAAGTTGAAGGTTGATGGGATATCCATGAACATGAGGAGAATGAAGCGGATAAAAAATCGGAGGAACCTGTGGTAAAATCCAAGAACAGGAGCCACCAAACCCAGAGTCTGCATCTGCGTCTGGGTTGGGTTGGGTGAGGCTAACCGGTTTTGACACCACAAGCAATCTTAGCGTCAAAGGGACGATGCAATAAGACGCACCCAATCCAAAATTGGGATTGGGATTGCGATTGCGATTGCGATGGGAAAGAGAGAGAGAACGAGAGGGTGGTGGTGTGATTGGCTTTATCGAGGTGTGTGAGGAAATGAAATGGATGATGATGGCGTTGGGTTGGCGTTACAAGGATAGAAAGACAAGTTTCGTCACTCTTGTAAGCGCAGAGAGAGAATGAGTATTGTAGTTATGTATGTAGGAACAACATCATCAACAACCGACTACCGAAGAAATAGAGCTGTGACCATTTCAGACATCCATTTTTTCATACCGTTACACTTTTTTTCATAACATATATATACACAGCACTAAACATCACTTTTTCTTTTATTCATAAATTAATATTACATTTTCACCGTTTCTTTCGCTCTTTCTCCCTACAGTTACAAAATCATGTAATTAAGTAATAATATATTCTAGGGACCCAGATAAATAACACGACCGTTGCTAATCATTAATAATTAATACTCATAATATATATATCTAGGGTAACCAAACACAAATCCTACGCTGTGTAACCGTTTTTTCTAATTATTAGTGGATTTCATTTTTTTTATAGTAACAAATTTTATTTTGTTAAAAATTCACTTTTAAGAATTGGACTCTCTCGCATTTAAAATGAAAAAGAATATATTAAGAAAAAAGAAAGAGTACTGAAACAGTTTTCCTACAAAATAAAGGTAATACAATACTTTGTCACAGTGAAAAATAAATACTGTAGAAATGAGTCAGATTCACCATACAAATATATTTATAACTGGGGATCTTTGAAGCAAACTAGTTAGGTTATTTATTTTTTTGATTCTGGTACATTTTTCTATTTTAGATTGGAGTTCATATCTTTATTGACATTTTTTCTGTAAAAATTGAATAAGTACGCATCAATTTTGTTAATAAATTAATTTACTTGATGAGATATTAATTTATATTTTTATGGGAAAATAATTTTCCTTTGTTTTTTTCATTAATTGATATATGTAAAACAAAATTAAATTGTTACGCACTAAGTAAATTCCTAATGTTTATCTTAATTTTTTTCTGTAAATAAACAATTAAGCGCCAACGTTGATAAGACATTAATATAATTAATAATTATTCATTTGTAATTTTATATGACAAAATAACTTGTCTTTTTTATAAATTAAAATATGTAAAAAAAGTAGAAAGTATTTTATTATTATTCGATGCAACTAGAGGATAATTAATATTTATCTTCAATTTTTCTAGAAGACATCAATACTCATCACCGCCTCTGATAATAGATTTCCTTTTAAAGAAATCTGATAGTAAATCAGTGTGCTTCGATAACTTGTAATTCATAGTTTTTTATGACAAAATAAATTTTCCTAGCTTTTTCTATCAGATTAAAATACATAATCTCACTTTATTGAAATATTTAATATGGAAAAAAAATAATACTTTAATAAAAATAAGAAGAAATTGTGTTTTTAACTCTGATGTTAGATGCACTTAGACTCGTTGTACTTTTAAAATATACATCAACAATCCTTGCGTTCTTAATTATACTCTATAATTTTTTATGTAGGCACGCTTTTTTCTTATTTGTTTTTAGATAAATAAAAATCATTGACCATATTTTTTTTGTATAAAGTGACACACATTTATATTATCTGATTTAAAAATACATGATAACTAAAACTTACAAATTGTGAAAATTTAAAATTAAAGTTTGAAAAATATTAAAATATAAAGAAGTTTATACATACATAAGGAATTAATAGCTCATTTATAGAAAAAATACACTTATATTTTTTATGATCTTTTAAATGACGTGTTAATGATTTAGCGAAATTATATTCAAGCCACTTAATTAAGGTTCGTGTGAAAATTCATAAATAAGGATAATCACATTATTGTAAATGATTACTTTCTAACTTAGTAACTTGAGAAAAAATCATGATAGAAAAAATAAATAATAATGATATTAAAATTATATTTTATTATTATCGGATGCAATAAGTGGATAATTAATATTTATCTTCAATTTTTCTATAAGACATCAATGCCTATGCACCCACTCTGATAATAGATTTCCTTTTAAAGAAAGCTGATAATAAATCAGTGTGCTTCGATAAATTGTAATTCATATTTTTTTTATGACAATATATTTTCCTAGCCTTTTCTATCAATTAAAGTACATAAAACCTCACTTTATTGAAATATTTAATATGACATTATATTTAATTTGGCAAAAAAAATGTAATACTTTAATAAAAATAAGAAGAAATTGTACTTTTAACTCTCATGTTCTAGTTTTAAAATATACATCAACAATCCATGTGTTCTTAAGAAAATGATATTTATACTCTTTATAACTTTTTATGTAGGCACGCTTTTTTCTTATTTGTTTTTAGATAAATAAAAATCAGTGACCATATTTTTTTTTATAAAGTGACACACATTTATAATATCTTATTTAGATATACATGACCACTACAACTTACAAATTATGAAAATTAAAAATTAAGTTTGAAAATATAAAAAAATAAAGAATATATATATATATATATATATATATGAATAGCTGATTTATAGAAAATTTGCACTTATATTATTTTATGATCTTTTACACGAATCTTTTAAATCATATTTCTTTTAAATTATATTAAAATAATATTTTCTTAAAAATATTTTTATTTCATTTATATAAAATGGATTATAATTTTATGATTATACAAATTTTATGATATTTTAAAGAGATAATAATTAAATCATCAATTTTATTTTTAAAAAATATTTAACTTTTAATTTTAAAACTTTAATTTGTAATCTTTTTATAATATTTTATGTAATATGATATTTCAAAATGAAATAGTTAAATAGGGTGTCATGTCAGTAACAACAATTACAAATAACCAAATTAAAATTCACCAAATTTATCGATAATATAAAAAATCAAGACATCAAAATTATTTTAAGAAAATCCACCACTTTAGTTGTTGATAATTAAAATGAAGGGATTAAAGTTGAGAAAAAAAAATAATGATTTTATAAAATGTAAGGAACAAAATTACCTTTCGCCTAAAACATAGTTGATCAATTTCTAAATATATCACAAGAATAAAAAAACATATAGAAACATATTTACCTGCTTGGGACACGTACAAATTTCCTTTATAT
>Ga0214545_1009432_pt1 | contig 14883 bp, 6 predicted proteins | sample CNSS4metaG_FD_160064 | JGI IMG/M metagenome (GOLD analysis project Ga0214545, IMG submission 160064) | Root nodule microbial communities from cowpea collected in UCLA plant growth center, Los Angeles, California, USA - CNSS4 | ecosystem: Host-associated > Plants > Roots > Nodule | place: USA... | reverse complement strand
TGCAGTTACTGTTCTGTTTCTGTGATCAAATAAATTTATATGCTATTTATTAGGGATAGTGGTTTGAAGTCTAAGTCAGCACGCACCCATGAATTTAGCATGAAATTATGGGAGTGGAGTTAAAATCTGTAACTGCTGTGTATGGCTTTAAAAGCCAATCTTTCCCGATTAATAAAACGTGAGTTGACAGTACATACAAATATATTCCTCTATTCTACTGTGTTTGACATAAAACAGGTGAAAACAACTTCTATTTAAGTATTCTAAAATGTAAATGTATGTTCAATTATAAGAAAAACACATACAACATAAACTTCGTTTAAGATATGGCATGTTTCATTATAAGTGTGTTTGTCACAACCTTTTAAAAGCTTATGAATTACTTTTAGGTTAAAATTAAACAAAAATATATATAAATTAAAGCAATGTTCCATTTTTTTTCATTAAATAACAGTTAAAGTTAAAGTTAAAACCATTTTTAAAACTTACTTTTAACCTTCAATTAATGAAGGTTTTCATCTATCAAGTTTCATTGATTGTTTTGATAGATAAAAATTGGAAATAAGAAGATCTTAATGTTATTTAAGGTAAAAAAAAATGTGAACTTTGCACCAAGCCAAATGAATCTATATATTAATAGAACAAAAAACATTCCCATTCTCCACTTAATCGTCATCATCAACCCACAATGACACTTCCTATGTCTTACTCCACTACAAGTTTTGAAAATGTTTGCAATAATGGAGTTTCATTGTTTTAATCGAGTGGCTTAGTCATGAAAGATAGAAAGTAAGTAACAAATATGAATCAGAGTGATTGACAAATCATGTAGTGCATTTTTTAATCTCTTCCCGTATCTACCATTTGCATGAACCCTATATTGTAGATAGAGATGAACCTTCTAAGGGACAGGAGTGCTATGACCTATTAACGTAAAAAAGACTTTTAATATTTGGTATATTTGGTCTTTAATGTTTGTCTAAACTCCAACATCGTATCGAGTGACATTAATATTAACGTCGGAGTGCAAACTCAACATCCAAGAATGTCAGTTATACAGGAAGTCAACGTTCTTTGACTTCTGATAGTGCAGCACCATACGTCAAAAGTTGCTATTTAAAAAAAAAAGTTTCGTTGTATTTATAGTTTTTCCACACTTGAAAAACAGAAAAAATCCAGCACAGTTCATAAATATTGTACAAATTTAAATGAAACAAACATAGCAATCAAATGAAGACAAAAAGTGGTAAAAAAAACTTCTTCAAACAAATTTCCTAAAATCCATACAAAAATTTGGCCAAGATAAATAAAACAAGGGGAAACATAACCAAAACCACATACAAAGACATATCAAACTTCAACGAATATAAACCAAAACCTATTAATATTTGGTATGAATCCAAACCTTGAACGAAGTTGGACAAAACTAAGCACCTCAACCCTCCTTGTCGCCTCTTTGAAGGAGTCGTCGCTATTGTGGAGGAGTCATTGCCGACAATGGAGAATGGAGGACAATGCGTTGCTTAAAGGAGTTCAAAACACACCCAATGCACGAAAATAATCGGTGAAAACAAGAAATAATTGGTCCATAGTAGCCAAGTAACATGCACTTAGGTTAAATGAACGACAAACTTATCTTAGGTGAGAGCGCAAAGTAGTGGGAAACATCGTCGCAATAGTGGGGGAGGCTTGGAAGAGAGAGTGCAAAGAAATAGTGCAAGGAAACTGACCTTGTGTTGCTGTTTTTAAGCAATTTGATGTCGGATAAGTGGTAGAGCTTACATCCTTCGATGTCTATTGGAGGGGATCTGACGTCCTTCAACATTTGCTGGTAGGGATTTGACGTTTGTTGGTGGGGATTTGACGTGTTTCGACGTCTGCTGGTTAGGATCTGACGTCCTCCGACGTTTTGCTGGATGGGATCCGACTTCCTACGATGTCTGCTACTAAGGGCGACGACGTCAAACGTGCATTAGACGCCAGTGGAAAGGGGCTTCGACATTACTTTTAGCATTTTAATTACAAAAAAAGTAATCAATCATTTTTTACGTTGGTTGTTTGAGGGGTTGACGTTGAAATTGTAATGTTGAAGGCTCATTCTACACTAGTATCTATTTTTTTCTTTCAAATTTATATATTAGGAATTTGTAAAGTTTTATTTTGAATTTTCAAATTATGTATAATATATTAGAAATTGATGTAAATTAAATTAATATTTTTATTTGTTTTATAAAGTACAACATTTAATGTTAAGAAATAATAAAACATAAAATAAAATATAACAAATAATAAAATTATTTATTAAGATAGTTTTTTTTCTTATTATCTTTTGAGTTTTTCACATATTGTATCTATCTTTCATATTTACTTATTTTCATTTTATTTCTAAAGAAGAAGAAAAAATTGATATAAGCTCATTATTTTTAGTCTTATTTTTCACGTGCTATCTTCTATTATGGAAGAAAAAAATTGGCAACAAATCAACATTTATACATAAATTTTTATTTTTATTTTACAGTTATACATTTATACAAATCAACATTATATTACATTATATTATATTATATTATATTATATTATATTATATTATATTATATTATATTATATTATATTATATTATATTATATTATATTATTTATATATATATATATATATATATATATATATATATATTTGGATGATTATAGTATATGGACAATACTAATCATTTTTAGTTTCAAACTATTATAATTTAAAAAACAATTATTCATTTGAATTTTCATTTTAAATTGTAATAGTTATATTTTTTTATATAGTGCATCGTACTAATAAATATATTTATCTTAAAACACTTTTAATTAAATATATAATGAAATAAAAATATAACATAAGTAAAACAGCAGGCATACTTTTATTATACTTTTTAAGTATTATAAATATTGTCAGTAATTGTTTATGTTTTGAAGTGCATCGCTAAACTAATAAAAAATAGTTTAATAGCATGACAAGAATTATAAAATACAAGAAAAAGAATAAAATAAGAACACCATATATCATTTTACAATAATTAAATTATATATTGAAGAAAAGGAAATATAAGAAGTGTGAAAAGGTGAAATTGGAATAGCCTTAAAGAAAATACTACAAATTACTGAAAATTATTTATTAAATACTATTAATATGGTCATACAAAATTTTCAGATGGTAAAAAGCTAAAGCGTTTATAGACCGTGCTAGAAAGGATTTTCATATGAACTATTCTATTATATTAAACTTTTGTTGTCTGTGTCTTAATATTAACATTATATGTAGTTGCGCATTCTTTTCTATCAACCACAAATAGAAATAAATTCAAAACTTTAACGTGGCCATATTATGCTAAAATTTAATCAAAGAAAATTCATTTAATCATTTACTTTTATAATAAAGCGCCTTTATAAAGAAAAAATGACAACTACAAAATAATTTGAGATAACGACTATATATCTAAACATGCAAAAATAAAAATAAGGATTAAATATGTTTTTTTTTGTCTTTTAACTTTTAGTGAATTTTGGAATTAGTCAATTTCGAAACTTTGGACCAATTTAGTAATTCATCTTTCGAAATACGTAAATTTAGTCCTTTTAATTAAATTTTGTTGGTTTATTTTACATTTCAAGCGCGTTTCATAATAGTATTTGACTTAGCATTAAAGCAAAAATGTGTCAAACAGTATAAATAACTTACATACAAGCCTGAAATGTGTACGAAACATCAAATAAACTCAACAAAATTTGATTAAAAATATTAAATCCACGTATTTTGAAACATGAAGGACTAAATTGGTACAAAGTTTCAAAATGAACTAATTTCAAAATTCATCTAAAGTTAAGAGACAAAAAACATATTTAACCTTAAAAATAATAATTAGAAAGTAGGATATATTATTGAAACAAAAATGTTGATAATTTATTTAACAAGTATAAGAAATATTTCATTTCATGAGGTATGAACAAGATATTATAATTTAAATTAGTTATTTATTTAATCTTCAATCACATGCAATTTTTTTAGTTTAAATAATTCTCATTCAATTAATTAAGAAAAAGAAATTATGTTGTAATCACTTTTAAAATACAACTATTCAAAATTAACTCTCAAAAATTTTACATCTATTTTTAAAATTGACATTTAAAAACACGTGAAGGCCATATCTTTTAAGATCTATTATGAACTTATTGGCTAGATGCACATGCATTGTCAAAATTGAAAGATTTGACAAATTTGGTTATGTCATAATTTATGCTAAATATCGAATTTATGTGGAACATGATTCACGTAGTCCACATCCATTATAATCACAATCTATATACACGTGGACTTTTAACATGAATTATGATAATAATTATGATAATAATATAGAAAATATTTTTCTCAATACATTGTTTGTCTTTTGGAAAGTTTCTAATTTATAAAATGTAAAAACCACTACGAGATAAATAATAACATTAGGTTTCCTATTAAAATTCAAGTATTATGTTAATTAATAGTTTAAAATATATATTCATTAGTTTTTTTACCAAAAAATAATATTATATATTTATAAATGGAGAACAGATATTAACAACAACCACATTATAAATTTCACTCTTGTAAAACTTATTCCTTTAATCCTCCAACAAAACCATATTAGGTTTTCCAAGTTTTTCTATTTACTAAATTCTAACACTTAAAAAAAAAACTAAAATAAGGACTATATAGTTAGTGTTGCATTCTTAGGTTTCTATATTGCTTTATACACAAATTAATATTCATAGCAAAATTTATAGGTATTTCATGGCTAAAAGTTTTCTAAATAAAATTGGCAGAAAATAGACCATTTTTTTAGTAGTGAAAAGTGATAGTGCTAGATTGTCTCATGTGAGGAAAAAGAAAGGTTCACTTAATTTTCACCATATAATTTAAATACCTTTGCACATGCTTTTCTTTTTGTCAGCTACTTGTACAGAAAACTTACAAAATATTTCTTAATTTTTTTTTCTGGAACAAATATTCAATAATTGACGCAGAGTGTTTTCAAAATTTAATGTCTTCTTTTTTTCTACTAAAAAATACACATTTTACACTTTTTGCCAATTTTGTTTTTTAAAACTTTTTTTAAAAAATACATAATTTTGTTATGAATAGTAATTTATAAAAAATTATTATCAATTCTTCTATAAAATATATTTTGCATGAAACATTTTTTATAGAAAATTTTATAAGAAATATTTATGAATTTTATAATTTTATAAAAAATAATTAATTACAAAAGAATTATCGACCAATTAAAATTTTAAAAAAAATAATAATAAAATTTTATAACAAATTTAAAAAAAAATCATGAAATATGTATATTTTTAATAGTATTTTCTTATTCAATCATGCATACTTTTATATATATATATATATATGAATTTAATTTATTTGAATTTTTTTAATAAATTACAATATAATTTTTATTGCATTGAATAACTTTATAACCTAAATAAAAAGAGTTGGATTGAGTTTCTTTTTATCATATTAAAACATAACTCAATATTTATATTAAACCAAGATCTAACCTAACCTTTAGAGAGTGTTGAGTTTGCTTCTGATTCAACTCAGTCCAATCTAATTTAACCAAATTTTTCATGGATTAGATATCAAACTCAAAATCTAACCTAACCAAAATTATTAAATAATATTAATAAAAAATAGAAATACAACTATCAATCTCTTTACTCCACGATACAATTAAATGAATGTATATTTTTGAAATATTAAATTTTTTAATTTTTTAATTCTCCAAGCATGGAATAATAGAGTCCATTCTAAAAATCTAACAATTTCTTTTTTGAAATTACAAATTTTGGCCAAAAAATAAAAATAAAAAACTAATAACCTAATCTCGGATCTAACCTTATCAAAGAAAAGTTAGGTCGATTAAGTTTAATAAAAGAAATATAGAAATTTGACCTAATTTAACCTTCTTCTTTTTTATTGAATTGGAAGATAGATTTACACAAATCCAACACAGCTCAATTATTGTAAATACCTAATAATTTTTCAATTGGAATGTAAAATGATAGGTATTTTCTAGTTATAAAGGTATTTAGATATTCATCTTTAATAGACTATAACATTATTTATCAAATAATTCATATTTTTTAAAAGCCACTATTGATAAATAAAATTACTTTTTGGATGACTTGAAATAAAAAATTTATAGACAATCCAAGTTATTAGGTTCACTTAACCTAGATGCCGGCCACAACTTGTGTGTTTGAGTCATGAAGCACTTGACTCTAGGCCAACACTTCCATCAATATTTTTTTTTTAAGAAACATCAACTTAGTCAACCATAAATTCAGTTTGGTTTTACACTTTGTCACCATTTCTTTCTTTATTTTACCTATGTTTTCGCGTGATTTGGTCGGTCTGAAAAAATAATTACTAAAAGAGATATTTTGTTATTACCCTTTCTAACACCCTCACAATATTATACTAGTTATTTATTCTATAGATTACATACAAACTTTCTATAAACAAAATAATTCTTTTATATATAACTTGATTGAAGTTTTAGTGATTCGAGCTAGGTTGCTGGATAAATTGGATGGAAATTCTTAAAGAAGCGAATGTGTATAAAAAAATTTGTGTTGTTATTTTTTTTCTTCTTTCTTCTTTTAATATTTTTTGTTGATTTAAATATGGTTATTACAAAACAGTAATCTAACCTCTTTATGAATTATGAATCGACTGAGTGAAGGTAAGAATTTTTTTTCTCCAATTGCTTGAGGTCTAACTTGGTTGAACAAATTTAAATTGCCTTAGTGGACTTGCAAAGTTTCACTGAGTGAATTTAGGCCCAAGAGTAATATTGGTTTTCTTCATACAATTCACTGAGTGAAATGCCTATTCGTTTAGCGGATTTATGCAAAATATGTATTATGAATAAATTTTCAGTAATATTTTCAAAAAAAAATATTTCTATTGAGAAAAAAAGTTACTTAATCTTTTTAGTAGTATTAAAAAAAAATAACATAATTAAAATGTTATTTAAAAATATTTAGTAATATTTTGTTCTGATAAAGGAAAATATGATCTTTATTATATCTTGTGATAAAGTAAACATTGATCGTTATTTTAGATGTAGAGTGTTATTATTTTAATATTTACTTAATTGCTCAAAATATAATTTTCGTCATTCAAAAGATAATATTTCTCTTTCGAGAGATAGTGTTCTTCGCTCAGATTGTGGTTTCAAGTTTGTGTGAAAAATATGTTGCATAATTTTTTTTTCTTTAAATTTTTTTTTTGCTCACCCAACAAAAGATCGAACGTTAAGATGAGGTATGGAAAATCTTTTAACATAAACAAATAAATTAAGTGCTATATTTATACTTAAATAATATAGGTTGTTTACTTTTAGGCAAGTTGTTATTTAGACACTTAAATCAAAACAATTTTCTCTTCTCTTTAGGCATGTTGCTCAAGCCATAAACTTGTAGCTTGAGTGAGATATAATTAGTGTTTTTTATCAATAATAAAAAATGTATTAGTGGAACAAATAAGGTGTTTTAGCCAAACGTTTATGTACACGGGATAACAAACATTGAAAAACAAAAGAAAATAAATTCTAACCCCATCTCACTAAATACTTTCCAATACAAAGTTAAAAGATTATGCATCAAAATATCTTCATTGCATTATATGTTTCTGTTAGCCATTATAATATAATGACAAAATGTAATTGTCTAAAGAGCATTATCATGTTTCATAACTAGGAAATTAGTTTGCATAAAATCTCTATTACCAGAAAAATTAGAGCTCTTGACTTTGCAATCATATAATGATTATAGTATATACTTTATCTCACTTTTTAAAATAATTGATTTATATAAATCCCCCACATTACTAATTTCAAGCAAAACACCCACAGTACGAAAACTTAAATTTAAGAATTTTATGTCTAATCCAAATTAAGCTCTTACTTAAGTTAACTTGAATACATTCTTAACATCATTCATAGTGAATCTAAAAATAATATTGTTCCTATGTATCCAAATAACTCAAATTGTATTATACTTTAATAATATAATAATAAAGGTTGTTTCGTTATTAAAAAAATTAATACTTTATGTTGATTTTGTTTTGAATTTTTTTTTAGGAAATACTTATAAATTTTATTATGAAAAAAAAATTGTAGAAAATTGTTGCCAATTTTTTTGCAATATATTTTGTATAAAATATTTTTCACAATAAATTTGTAAAAAATACTTACCAATTTTAATATTTTGTAGGAAATAATTACTCACAAAAGAATTATCTATCAATTAAGATTCATAGAAAAAATAATAGAAAAAAGTGTTTCCTTACAAATTCTTTTAATAAATTTGCAAGAAAGAATTTATGTAATATGAGAATTTTTAGTAGTGTTTAAACGAAAATTATTTATTTAAGTGATACTAAATAAGATCAATACATATTTTTCTTTAAATAATTTGTGATATTTGTAAATGTTAATGATGTAATAAAAAGTCATGAACTTATATTTGAATGTTCATAGAATCAATTGAATTAAAAAAGGATATATTGTGACTTTAATGATAATCTAAATTACATAAAACAAAATATTAAGTGGTAAAAAATTGAGAGAAATTATCATACCACTTTATGATTATTTATACAATAAATTGATCACAGCGTATGAGGTTAGTCATAGAATTATTATACCACTTTATGATTATTTATACAATAAATTTATACAAAAATTTTAACTTGCATTCTCTATTTTATGTGCTCATAATTTTATAACTAAAAATTTAATGTTTTTCTCCATTAATTGTTCCTTGTTTGTAAACATGTTTAGCATCTCATTTTACCGTTCATGAATCAAATTAACTAAATTTAAAAAATTAAAATAATAATAACATATTTAAAAATGCGTAGACATAGATGTAACGGGAACATATTCACTAGCTTTTTTCCGAAAAAAGTCACGTAACGTTGCTGTATTTTCATGTTGAATGACTAACTTCAGTTCTTCAAAATAAAAAATATAGAAGAAACTAGTAAAAACTACATTAAATTTATGTAACTTTTCTCGTAAAAAAGTCATTAAATCTGTTTTCAGGAGTGATAGTACATGTATTTATGTTAGTATATTATAAAATATGTTACATTCATCATACTCATTTTAATATAATAGTTAAAGATAAGTAGTTAAATATTAAATTGAAAGAAAATAAATAACTAAAAGTTATTTTTAAATAAATATTAAATAATTTTGTTTCACCTATATTTATTAAGTTTCAATTGTTTTACTTAAACGTCTTTTCTATATTATTAAGATTGTTTTCTTTCTTTTTAAATTTTTTTCTTAATTTATTTTGATTAAATATTTAGTGATGTCTGATTGTGCCTAAATCTTTTAGGTTCAATTTTAAAAAATAAAATTTATAAAGATATATAATCAACCTTAGTGTTTTGCATATACAATTAAGGTAAACACGCGACTAATTAAAGGATTGAAAATAACTTTAAAAATAGTTTTGTTTATGTATAAATTCCAAATATTTTTATTTAATAATAGTTTTATAAATATTTTTTAAGAATTCATCAATAATTTATATTTATTTTATTATTTATTGTAAAATTCATAACTATACAATTATGTTTCCATGTATAAAAGGATTAAAAAACATGGATGAAATTGAAAGGCAGAAATAATTGAAGTGGTTAGTTGAGGGGGGGACCACAGGCGTGCGATGCTCCGTCTTCTGTATCCGATGCAGGGATTCTAATCCAACGGCCAGAAAATGAAGATTATTAATCGCTAGATTTGAGACGCAGAACAGAATCTCTCTCTGGTGGATGTCATTTTCTAGGAGGCAATTGTACGATGTTCACTTTCAGTCTATCATAATTTCATTTTTAATATTCTTTTACTGTTTCTATTTCTATTTTTAAATTAATTATTACTGCTTCTGTACTTTTATTAAAAAGGAATCTATTACATACTAAAAAAGATTTGTTAATGAGCATATGAGAGTAGATTAATTTTTAAAATATATAGTCAGTAAACGAAAGAAAAAAAAAACCTTTTTTTCGAAGAAAAATCAAGTTGATGTTATTATATTTCTATAAAATAAAAAATATTGAAAGTTTTACTTCTAAAAAATATTCAGTTTTTGTCTCATGCATTAGAATTGGGAAAAAGTGATGATAGAGATAGGGTTTGAGAAGCAGCACATATCCTGGGATTAATACCCTGCCTTTTCTGCTCATGCTTTAGGTATCATGCACATTCCTTCACTTTTCTCCATTCTTTCATTGCTTTTGGATTTCCCATTCACCACATCACAAAAACATCCATAATAATCATTTAATTAGGCTGCTTCAATAAATAGAAACTTCAACTTTCCTACTACTTCCTTCTGCTATAGCTTTCACACTCCATCAAAGAGTTTGAGTTGAACTCTTTTTGTTAACAATCTTCTTTAATGTTACATTTGTAGCTTAATTCATCATTTATTTGATACTTTATTTATCAACCATATTCAATAATAATAATAATACGACTTGTGTTAAAGAGATTAATATTATTATCGACTCAAAATCTTAAGATAAATCCTAATATTATTTTTTTGTTTATTGTTCAACTTTATCATTTTTTCTTTTTCATAATGTGTTACTTCAACTAACACTTGATTATCATATATTTTATTCAATTTTTTTTTATTTTTCATTATTTACTCTTGAATTCTCTAACCATTTCCTTCTCAACTATGAATCACGTCATATTAGATTTTCAGGTTAAATATATTTGTATCTTTAAACTTGGATACAAAATTAATATGTCATTATCTAACTTTAGTACGTTTGATCCCCAAACTTTAAAAATGAATGAATGTAACTCTTGTAACTCAATAACATTGTTTTTTTTATGTGTTAAAACAACATTCCAAATTGACATTTGAGTCCAAAATGTTTGACATATAAAAACAATTGGGTTAGTAAGACTATATCTATTTATTTTTGAAGTTAAAGACTAAACTGTATCAAAGATTAAAATAATAATAAATTTCAATTTCACGTCAAAATTTAATGACTAAAAATATATTTCATTATAAATGTTTTTTTTACACTTATCTAATAACCTGTTCTTTTAATTTTCTAGTTTTTAATAAAATTTTAATGAGTAAAAAGTCAAAAAATACGTATTCGCAAAAGAACGAAAGTAAAGTTTTATGTCTCCGAAATCAATAAAAAAGAAACAGCTGATTTCCACTCTATATAAGTGCTATCATGGTGATAAGTTGTCATGCACTACTACATCCTACTTAATCAATGTGATTAAGCACTCCTATATATTTTTTCTTTATTACGTCCTTCATTAGAATAATTGTTTCGTTTAGTATGAATTTGATTCTTAGATTATCTATCATTCAATTATAATTTTTTATAATTAAAAATCTTTATTAGAATTTTTTTTAGTTTATTTTTTTATCAACAATAAACAATTTTATAAATGATGAAAAAACTAAGGGTTTTCTCACCCATTTTGTTTCTATAAGCATACACTAAACACCAAAACGTAACAGTCTAAACTTATCCACTAATCAACAAATAAATCCTACTTGACAGCAATCAGGATATGAGTGGATTAGGAGTAACTTTTTCTATTTGTAGGCCTTGTGGGAACAAACAATTGAGGGGGTTGTATTAACTTTTATATAGAAATCAATTATTAAATATAATTTTCTTTTATTAATTGTTCATAGAAAAATAAATTATATTCGTGACTATTTTTTTTTTATCAAACTTTTTTGGTTGTTTAAAACGGTGATGGAAGTCAACTTTTTGGAATTAGCAAAACATGGGATAAGATAGTCAACTTCTACTTCCATGCATGTGTTATTGCTATTCTTTTATCTGGAGATTAGTTGATTTACCTTTTATGAGATTGTATCTAAAATATATTTATCAATAAGTGAAAAAAGAAGGAGAGAATGAGAGAAAGAACCAATAAATTACAATAAGAGACTCTATTAATAAATTTGTGTGCATATTCTTTGTATTTAGGGTTCATAATAATACAGTGGTAGTTTTGGGATGAGGAACTGGGTAGGTATTTCATGCTACCTGCTACCTTGGCATCTTGTGTTAAGGTCACAAGAGAAATAAAGCATAGTATTCCTTTATACATTTTGTGCATGGACCCCTACCCCAAACATTAAATGCCATTATAAAGGACTCACAGATAATTAAATACTTATTTATTTATTTTTAGGATTACATCGACTTGCCCCTTTGATTGCTTTTTGTTATGTAGATACAATGATTCTACATGTGAAGTTGTTTAGAAAAATAAGTAGAGATAGGCAAAGTCTCTGTAAGGTAAGAAAAACTAATAATTTAATTTATTTTTAATTAGAAATGTTAACTACAGAAAATGAGAAATTGAGAGAAAGTTCAATTAAAGGAAATTTTGAGGTTTTAAGCGCTCGGTTATGTTTTGTGTGAAAAAAAATTTGGTTATTGGAATATTGTAGGGTGAAGAAAGGCTTAAATCATTAGTTTGCAGAATTTTGTTGAAGAATGAATAGAAATCATGTTTTATAAGCCTCGACTAATGTGTCAATGTAAATTATATATGGTAATGAGAGGGTGGGTTATGGCTGGATTTTTGTTTCTAAAACGAATTAGAATTGAGTATATATGATGAAATTATATCTCTAGATGTTAAATATGTATTAGAATAATAAACTTTTATGTATTTTAACTTGTTAGCATATTTATAATGATTTTTTTTGAAATTGTTGATGAATGTAATTTGGTATATATATAATATTTGGTGTGGAGAAATGCATTTAAATTGATACTATCATTTGAATATGGGCGAAGATGGATTGATATTAGTGTTGTTGTGATGGGGAAATAGCTTATAAAATTGACAAATGAACTTGATTTTGGTGACTTTATGATACATTCATTATTAGTATAGTACTTTGATTTCATTTCTAACAATCATATTACTTATGTTTACCATGAAAAACTTTTAAATAAAACTTTGTCAATATATATAAGTTATTTGATCGAGGATAGTTGTTGTTTTATGGCTTGTGTAAATTGTTTTTAATTGCTAGAAGAGGTTGTGAAACACCCTAAATTAGATGAAACAGCTTAAATTTCATGAATTTGAGTTTCTGCTGTAATTAACGCGAGCATCGAACTACCATCGTCGGGCGCTAGCATGAAAATTTGTTAACAGAGTATTTCAAGGGTCGTGACAATAAGTCACTGACTTTATGGGTTTGGGCGGTTATTTGACGTCGGACAATAGTCTGTGAAAAGTTTTGTTATTAGAAGTGCTTTGTAAATTGTTATATAGTTCTTTTTTACCTTTCACAATTTGCAATGGTAACTCTATTGAGTTATGTTTGTTAATGTAGGTATGCTTGTGATAATTTGTAGTCAAATTAGTTATTTTTAAGAGAGTGGCATTGGGCGATAACTCTCGATGTAAATATTATAAATAATTAATTTTAAACTTTGCTTGAAGTAGTGATGTGTGGTTGAGTCCCAATAGCTATTTTTATAGAAAAATATTATTGTGTAGGGTGTCAAAGTCTATTGAATGAGACATTGAGGGATGATGCTATCCTGACTCAAATAGTGTTTAACTCATATATGTGGTGTGAGTCGAAGAAGATTCTACATGACAAACAATATATATGATATAAAAGAGGATCATACTTAGGGAGCTAGTGGGGTTAACCCTCATGGCTTGGTTTGGAGACATTGGTATTGTCCTGAGTGATGAAATCAATGGAGGACTTGCAAGCAAGCATTACAGTTGCCGAATTTCACGAGTCCATTCAATAAACTAATCTTTCAAAAACAAAGTGTAGATTTAATGTGTTGTTTGAGTTGTTTTGAGTTAGATGTTGTTGGAGTCTTGTGGAATGATAGCTAGTAATTGATTTTTGATGAATGTGAAGTGTTTATGTTACTGGGTTGGTTTATAAGATGAACAATTTGTTTCTTGAGCCAATTTGGATTGATATTTGAATGAGTTGGTTGGATAAGGTAGTAGGGATTGATGTTGACATTTGATCTAGATGAATGAGAAATATGAGTTTTTTGTTATATTGATCCTTAAAACATAATGTTCTCTAAATGAGTAATTGACTAGTGAAATTATGATTGACATGAGACATGTTAATCTAAGAATTTGTTATTCTCTAAAAAATAAGTTAATAACATTATCATATGTTTTTATATATTCCCATATCCTATATATACTAGTTATCTTCATTTAAAATGCATTAGCTTACCCTTACGATTATTTTGTTTATGATTTTGGTTCGCATGCAATGATTGCATTCTTTATATGGAAATAGATGAAGGTGCAAGTAGTAGTATAAAGTAACAAGTCTTGAGTGGGCATGAACTTGCTAATTTCTAGAGTTAGAGAATTTTCTATGGGTGTATTATAATGTATATTTTTTGTTGTCCTCCTAAATTATATTTTATAGAATGTCTAAACTTTTTGTAATAATGTAAATGGCAGAGTGTAATACTCTACAATTATGTGTGTGATTATGCTCTATATATCAATATCTATACTATCTAATTTCGTTGAGATCCCGTTCTTGTGACAATATCTGCTGCCATAATACATGATCATCCTAATTGATAAACAACATATGAACACACAAGACAGACACACACAGACACACACACACACAGACACACACAGACACACACACAGACACACACACACAGACACACACAGACACACACAGACACACACACACACACACACACACACACACACACACACACACACACACACACACACACACCCACACACACACAAACACACACACACAC
>Ga0214545_1009431_pt1 | contig 14884 bp, 10 predicted proteins | sample CNSS4metaG_FD_160064 | JGI IMG/M metagenome (GOLD analysis project Ga0214545, IMG submission 160064) | Root nodule microbial communities from cowpea collected in UCLA plant growth center, Los Angeles, California, USA - CNSS4 | ecosystem: Host-associated > Plants > Roots > Nodule | place: USA... | reverse complement strand
TATATATATATATATATATATATATATATATATATATATATATATATATATATATATATATATATATATATATATATATATATATATATATATATATATATATATATATATATATATATATATATAACACTTTACGCTTGAGGTTAAATTTGTATTTTTCTTTTGTCACAGGCCAAATATTGCTGAAATTTACATAATTTTAAAAAAATCATATGAATTTTTAGTTTAACATTTATAATAAGAATTTGTATATAATTCATGTTTATTGTTTTCCTCAAATTTAAATATATATATATATATATATATATATTCACTTGGTATATAAAACATATATATCAAATTGAAATACAAAATCTCCCAAAAAGATATATATACTATAGTATCATATATCACAAATTATAATTATAATTATAATTATAATATTATAATAAAGATACCAAAATTTTTAACTATATCGCCTGTTAAATTAATATTTAGATTTATGCTCTTATAGTTGCACACAATATTTTTAACTTCTCACATATTTTTAACATGTTTTATGTTTAATATCATGATTATTTAACTTAACTTGTTACAATCTTAAATATTTCTCGTCACTCATCCATAAAAAAATTACATTTTAATCTTATATATCATCATATGAAATTAAACTCGTAAAATGTTATATCGTCACAATTAGGTGTCATGTAAGTCACCATATTTTCAACAATTAAGAAAAATTGTATTGTTTGAACAAGACAACTCTAGAGAATATAAGTGATTCCATTTATTCGTCATTCAAATGCTTACATTATACTTGAGGATTCTTACCACTCTTAGTGATACATTTGTTTGATATCTTTCAAAAACTTCCAGCCTAACATAAAACACATCGTTTCATCATGTTTGAGGAATCATACTATCACTTTAAGTGTTATAACATAGTTTCATGATTTTTAACATTTAAGAACTTATGCATCATTGTAATGGTTCTCACTTGAATGACTACATTTAGTCAAGCGACATATCTTTCTAGAGAAACAATTGATAAGTGTAAAAAATAAGTAAATTTTTCATTTGAATTTGACACTTATCATGTATCAAATGATGCTATTAGTGTACAAAACAAATCTCATTAGCTTAAGATACAAAATGAGATATTGAGAAATATAGTTTTCATGAATTATAATGATATTTTTCTCTTTTGAAGTAAAAATAAAAGAAAATATCAAGTATGTAGCCGAACCACAGTACTGGAACTGAGCCATGGAAATAGAAAATATAGGACAACATATTTGGACTTTCTGACTAAGCATAAGAAATGAAGTTGAGCCTCGTGAGGAAACCCTCTTTGCAAGGAAACCTGGAGCCAAAATCCATGAGGCTAAGCAGCCAAGAAAACCCTTCCAAGAAAGGTCACGTGCTAAGCACTAGGATAAGGGTTTGAGTTGAGAAGGAAACCCACTTGTGAAGTAACTCCTGTGATTGAGCACCATTCAAAAATTCCTATAAATAAAGAGCTTGGGTCCACCATCCAAGTAAACCCCTGTGTCATTTCAAACATTGAGAGAGAGGCTCCATAATATAGCAATATGATAGAATATGATCTTTTGTGTTTACATAAATTTCACTGTATCCTAAATCAATTCAACGTGGTTCCTTCCATCTATTTTAGGATGATCACATGTCAATTTAGTAAAATGTTTAATTATTAATTTGATCCTTATATTATTTTCTTGACTCATTTAAGTCTATATATTATTTAAATAGAGACAATATAATTTCTTTCACGAAATAAATGTTAACTTTGTTAGGAGGTTATTACGTGTGAGTCCAAACATTTCTCTTCCTTTCTAACCCTCTTTTCTTTTTTTAGGTGATACAATATAACTAAAATCGTCTTCTTCATATCAAATATTGATCTGTACATCCAGTTTTGTCTACCATATCATTAGAGATGACACATAAACCTATAACTTTTTGATTCTTTCTTAGAATCAGTGGAGGACAATGACCAAAAACATTTTACTTCCATATAAAAAAATCATGAGTGAAAGAAAAGTATAAAAGTTAAATTACTAATTAAATTTTTTATTTATTAATACGTACTCAACTTTTAAAAAACATTAATACCAATTTAATAAAAAATACTACATTGAATCCATTTAATGTATAATGATATTTGGTTAAACAAAAACAAATATTAAAATTAAAACAAATCAAAACTCAAAATATAAAAACGAAAATAGTAACCGAATCTAAATTTAATCATTTGAAAGCTTCTACGATAAATATAACATGATTTAATAAATAAATGAATACAATTTACAATACCATTCAAAACATAAAATTATAAAATTTGACGTTTATTGTGAATAAGCTTGTCCGTGTCGTCCTTTATCATATTTCCAATGATTTTATTCCATGGCTGTCTTGAAAATTTCAAATCAACCAGCCTCTTCAAGTGATTTAATTATTAAGCAAGATATACATATATATGCATACATGTTTTTTCTTTTTATTTGTACTAAGAATATCCGTATAAAAGTGGAAATTGATTTCTTGAGTGAAACGTAAATTAAATTTACTACCAATCCATCTACCCACAACCAACTATTTATCAACTGAACAATAATGGCGTGAGATTTACACATTGTATTATCTAACGCAAATTTTTAGTTTTTCGATTTACACACCTTAAATGTATTGTCCCAAGGTTTTTAGGAATTTTTGAGAATATCTATGAAATATGTTTTAATAACAATCCACCAGCAATATTGCATTTAAGTTTTTGTCCGAATTTAATTTGTCTGTGGAGATGTTCATTTGGCATAAGTAACAAGTTTGGAATACAAAAAGACTACAACATGAATCTACCAATAGTGGTTTCAAAGTGGTGTCTAAAATCTTATATGTGTAAGATTAATGTCATATAACCATATAGAACCACAATTTCTCAATATCCATGATTATGCCCTATAACCATAATCTACATATATGAAAAAATATAACCCATCAGTGGTATCAGAGCCAATGGTTCAGAGTGACCGACCACATAACCATAATCATAACAAAAAAAAAGGGGTCACCGAAGTAACTGACTGCATAACCATAACCAAAAAGGGGTCACTCATACACCTGAAGGGAAATATACCATATGAAAAAGAAAAAAAAAGGGACTCAGCCTTGGGGGGAAATTGTTGGGAATAGTCCAAGTGTGAGTCGAAAAGTCCCACATTGGATATAATAGACAAAGTTAAAAATTATATAAGAATAAAAACCCATAACAACATTGCCTTAAAGTTTTGATGTCAATGTAGTGTCTAAGGTCTTATATATGTAAAACTAATGTCATATAACTATGTAGAACCACAATCTCTCAATATCCATGACCATGTCCTATAACCATAACACACATATATAAAAATATATAATATATCATATATATATATATATATATATATATATATATATATATATAATTTTCTGATAGTGTTTTACAATTTGGGATAACACAATAGCTTGGTCTTATTTTATCCAGGGATGCGGATAATTCTGTGTGCGCGTCTGAATTAACAAGATGACCCAGCTTTGCATCTGCTAAAGCCACGTGGCACCTAATTCCAAACACCATTGGAAACCATTCTTCTTCTTCTGCTACTCTTACTAGAAGAGAGAGAGAGAGAGAGGGAAAGGGAAAGAGGAGGGAAACAAGTCGTGCTTCTGACACAAGAAGATCGAACATTGAATGGGGAATTCATAGGAAAATAAAAAGCAATTTTTTATTGAAAATAAGAAAAGTATAGTATAAAAAACGGAGACATGAAGAAAGAGAGAGAAACTGAAAAGGAAAGAGGGTGAAAAATAAAACAAATCTTTTTTGGTGTGACGAGGACGTTTTGGTTCGTAAGAGCGTCCAAGTTCTCTTCATGTAAGAAAGTGGGTCCCCCTTCTCTCTCCTCTTCTAAATCCCATCCAACTCACCTCTTTCTCCTCTCCCACGAAACAACGGCGCTTTCTCTCTCTACATGGTTTGTGGTTTGGCATTGCCAAATACACAAAGGGTATTGCTCAAAAGGTTAATAAGATTCCCTGCATACAACCGCAACACTTGGTGTTTTTTTTTCTTTCTCTTCTTCACCTGGGTTCGCCTGTGGCGTTTTCCTCTCTGTTGTTTTCGTTTTTCTACCGGCACTGCTCTTGAGGAGTGGTTTTCCGCAACCCGGTTTCCTGCTACAGCGCCTCCTTGGGCCACAGTGAAGATGCCCTTTTTTTAATTGATATGTTGGGATTTGGTGGCTCCTTCAAGTGGGTTTCTTTCTTTGGTCTTCCCAATGGTGGAGGTGGGTGCACTTGTTGTTGATGTTGTTGTTGTTGATTAAACGTGTATAAAGTAATGGACTTTGCCGCTGGAGCCTTTTGATTTGATGCTCAACGAGCTACAGGAGATTTGGTTAATGTGTTGTTAGTGAGAGAGGTATCTTTAACACGGTTTTGGTCTTTCCAGGGTAAGGTTAAGATCTGATGGAGGAGTGATATCTGATTGCATTAAGGGGCTGTAATTCCTCAGGTACTGTTGCCTTTTCTTTTGGACTACATTACTGGGTTTTTGCTGTCTTTTTTCTTATTTCTTTTTTTTGTGGGTTGGGAGGGGGTTGAAGGAGTATTAAACCTGTTGGACTTTGTTTTTTAATAATATTTATTTTGGCTTTGCCTCCCCCAGGTTTATAGCATAGCTTGGTTTTCCTGATTCTTTTATTCCTTTTTTTTATCCTTCTATTTTGCATGGGGTTTTCTTCGTTTGGGTTGATGGAAATGTCCTCTTCACCTGTTGGCACTGTATTATTCACTGATTCATACCACTCCATTAATAGGGGCATGAAAGAAGGTGGAAACTGAAATTATGAGAGTGAAATGTTTTAGATCGTTTAATTTGGGAAAAGAGTTAAAGATTTGTTTGTATTTTTTAATTTTTCACTGATTTGGATCTCGTGTATTTCCTTTTCCTTGTTTTGGATCTTACTGAGATTTCAATTTGTGTACCTGTTGATAGGGCAATACAATTGAAAGGGAGGAGGTTGGTTGGTCACTGGGGAGTGCTATGGCCCATTAAATTATATCCTTTGATGGATTGAGGAAGCAGCAACATATTGGATCAATGTTAAAAGCAGTGGCATCTGGGTTGTTGATTACCTCTGTCCTCATATGCGTATCTGCAAATGATAATGGATTTCCTAGATGTAACTGCGATGACGAGGCCAGCTTGTGGACTATTGAAAGCATTCTGGAGTGTCAGAGAGTTGGTGATTTCTTGATTGCTGTGGCCTACTTCTCCATCCCCATTGAGCTGCTTTATTTTATCAGTTGCTCAAACGTCCCATTCAAATGGGTCCTGATTCAGTTCATTGCCTTCATTGTACTATGTGGGTTGACACATTTGCTCAATGGGTGGACCTATGGTCCTCACACTTTCCAACTTATGGTGGCACTAACTGTCTCTAAAATTCTCACTGCATTGGTTTCATGTGCCACCGCCATAACCCTCATTACTCTGATTCCTTTGCTTCTCAAGGTGAAGGTCAGAGAGTTCATGCTGAAGAAGAAGACATGGGATCTTGGACGTGAGGTTGATAATATTATGAGGCAAAGGGAGGCTGCAGTGCATGTAAGAATGCTCACTCAGGAGATACGCAAGTCACTGGACAGACACACTATTCTGTATACCACTTTGGTGGAGCTGTCTAAAACACTGAGCTTGCAAAATTGTGCTGTGTGGATGCCTAATGTTGATAAAACTGAGATGAACCTTACTCATGAATTAAATGGAAGGAATTTTAATCTGTCTATACCCATTAATGATCCAGATGTTGTGAGAATTAAGGGAAGCGATCGGGTGAATATACTTAGCCCCGACTCAGCACTTGCTGTTGGAAGTAGTGGAGCTTCTGGAGAGGCAGGGCCAGTTGCAGCAATCCGAATGCCTATGCTACGTGTTTGTAATTTCAAAGGAGGTACACCCGAACTAAGACAGACTTGTTATGCAATATTGGTCTTAATTCTTCCCACTGGAGAGCCTAGATCTTGGAGCAATCAGGAGCTGGAGATAATTAAGGTGGTTGCTGATCAGGTTGCCGTGGCCCTATCTCATGCTGCAATTCTTGAAGAGTCCCAACTTATGAGAGAGAAGTTGGAGGAGCAAAATCGAGCTTTGCAACAGGCAAAAAGGAATGCTCTGATGGCAAGCCAGGCAAGAAATGCATTTCAGAAAGTCATGAGTGATGGAATGAGGAGGCCAATGCACTCAATTTTGGGATTGCTTTCAATGATACAAGATGATAATTTAAAGTATGAACAGAAACTTATCGTGGATGCAATGCTTAGGACCAGCAATGTGCTATCAAACTTGATAAACGATGCCATGGACAACTCGACCAAGGATGATGGAAGATTTCCTTTGGAGATAAGGTCTTTTGGGTTACATTCCATGCTGAAGGAAGCAGCTTGCCTTTCAAAATGCATGTGTGTTTATGGGGGCTTTGGTTTTATGGTGGAGGTTGAGAAGTCTCTGCCTGACAATGTTATGGGTGATGAGAGGAGGGTTTTTCAGGTGATTCTACATATGGTTGGGAATCTACTACAACACAACCACGGGGGAGGGATCCTAGTATTTCGGGTTTTTGCAGAAACTGGAAGTCAGGGAAGAAGTGACAAAGGGTGGACAACCTGGAGACCAAGCTCTTCTAGTGGTGATGTAAATATTAGATTTGAGATAGGGATCAACAGTAGTGATTCTGAGGTGGGGAGTTCGTCAGGACTTGGGGGTAGGAAATATAACAGTGATAGGGTTGGCGGCAGATTGAGCTTCAATATTTGCAAGAGGGTAGTGCAGGTGAGTTTCATAAAGCCTATGAATGCATGGCCATAGTAAATGGATTAAGACACTGATTTACAATGATAGTATGCTATGTAAGTAGTATTTTTCAGGTGTTGGTGAGAATCCATTTTATACAGTTCTTCAGTATCCAAATCTAATTTTTCCTTTTGTGAGCCTTTAGAAGATAAATTCACCAGGAGGATGGTTGTTTACAACATAAAAACTGAATTTGGTTATTTTGTTTGAAATTTTCATTGTTTGTTTTCTCTCTTGCTTGAAATGTTTTAGGTAAAGCAATGGGAGATTGGAGGTAATGCATGTTGATGTTATTATCTATTGCATAGACAAATGTTCAACTGTATTATCAGTTAAAATTCATTATATGAATTAGAGTGTAGTTTTGGTACTTTTTTTGGGATTTGAATTATATTGTATTCTGTGATTCTTTTTGTTGCGTTGATTTAGTACTAAATTTCTTTCTATGATGTTAATTTCAGTTGATGCAGGGGAACATATGGTTAGTACCTTGTGCTCATGGTTATCCTCAAAGTATGACACTTCTTCTGCGGTTTCAATTACGACCATCCATTACCATAGCCATCTCTGAGCCTGGAGAAGGTTCAGAGCGTTCCGATTCGAATTCAATGCTGAGAAGTCTGCAAGTTCTTTTAGTGGACAATGATGATGTAAATAGAGCAGTGACCCAAAAATTGCTTCAGAAACTAGGTTGTGTTGTAACTCCTGTTACTTCAGGATTTGAATGCCTTACTGTCATTGGACCTGCTGGATCTTCCATTCAAGTCATTCTTTTAGATCTTCACATGCCTGATTTAGATGGGTTTGAAGTTGCCACGAGGATTCGGAAGTTTAGAAGTGGAAATCGGCCAATGATTGTAGCCTTGACTGCAAGTGCAGAAGAAGATTTGTGGGACAGATGCATGCAAGTTGGTATTAATGGAGTTATCCGCAAACCAGTTTTGTTGCAAGGAATTGCTAGTGAACTCAGAAGAATCCTGATGCAGGGAAATAATGTCCTGTGAGAATGGAGGGTGCAAGTTGTAACACTTAAGCATAAAGTATTTAAGTTATTTTAAGGCACATTCTTGGTAGAATTAGAAACACAGCACTCTTTGGCTCTTGGCTCTCCCTCGTGCTAGCAATTTTCAGCTTAGAGATGTTATTATTATACACACGATTTTCATAAGAAAAAAAAATGGTATACAGATTAGTTCCTTTTCAATCAATGTCTTTACGTTGTTATTGCCATGTATGTAGTTTCAAATCGAGTACTTGCATCTTCCCACATATCCATTCATTCTTTTATAGTATTTCTTTTATCAAGCTCTTGAAAAAACTGTTTGAATTGTTAAATGAGCAATTAAAGCACCCACTACTTTTACTACGGAACGTTATTATCAATGATGAGAACGTAATGGTATTAAATAACGTTAACACAATAATGAATGTCTTGCAGAAGTAGGGTGATAAAAAAATGGCATGAAAGTGTCTGAAGGTTGTGGCGTCAACATTTGGCACGCACCGAGAGGGACAGGCTTTAATAACTAACAGAGTTGGATATTTGGTTTGAGATTATCGAAATGAATGAGCGAAAAGTGGAGGAAAAAGAAAAAGAGAAAGAAACGTAAGAGTGTTGAAGTTGTAGTGTTGGTGCAGGTGCATTTGCAAAAGAGGGAAGGTTTTATTGGGTTCAGAATCTGCAATCGGTTTCTCTTTCAGAGAATTATATAAACTTGATTCCAGGTATGGGCCAGATATTTTTGAAGTTGAAACCATGCATGAATCTGAGCACGTACCTAGAACACTTGTCATTTTCACGTGGACCCATCACTTATTTTAATTTCCTCGTGTCTCTAACACACTTAGCCCAACTTGCCTTTTATTATCATTATTTATATCTTCTGCTGGTCTATTTGTCACATTCCATTGTTTATCCTTTTTCTCACTTTCAACTTTACCCTCTTCAACACCCCAACAAACTCAATATATTTTAATATATAAAAAAAAAACCATTGTTCGCATATTTAGTAATCTTAATTGGTGTGATGTAAACCTACTTTGTTTTGAATTAAAAACAAACAAGTTTGTTTTATTAGAATGTTTTAGCTTGATGCTGGATATGATGAAAATTCATTTTGACGACTCATAAAATTTATATTGCCTCAAATTTTCAGTTTCACTAAATAACTTGTATTGAGTTGACAATTTTATATTAAGTTTCGTAGCGTACTTGTTTTCAAGGTAAAATATATCCAATCTTAAATCACTTCGTTTGAAAATTAAATTTGAATAAAATCAATATCTGTCGAAATAAATTTTGTTAACACCCATTCAAACATGTTAGAAAAAGGAGTCGGAGAGGGTTATAGACTTGGAGCTTTCAAATCAAGCTAATAGGTTTGTTCACTTTTTTTGAGTTAGACAAAATACAATTCATCTTGTTACACTATGAATTAGTTGGTTCGATGGATTTATTAGAATCTCGCAGGGAATAAACAATGTGCTTTTAAAATATTTCTCTTTTAAACAAATTTTTAAATTTTATAATTTAAAGTTATATTAATTTGCATAAAAATATAACTAGTGTTCATTTCAATTTTATAAAAGAATCTCTAAAATTAGGGTTCATACTAAGTTGGGAGAAACATCGTAATAGAAACATAATAAATATAAGATACATAAATCATAATAGAATACTAATAGACTACTAATCTTGATTCATGAGAGACATTTTGATAATACGTTCTTCAATTCTTTGTTCTCCAATTTTCATTTTCGATTTATCTCTTTACTTATTTTTTACTCTCTGCTCTCTCAATGATTTACTGAGAACTAACTTTATTATCACTAAAGATTTAGAACCCTAATATTGTTTTATTAACTGATATCAATCAAATTGATTTTTATTTTATTTTTTAATCAACAAAGATATATACATTAATAATATATATAAATAAAGTTGTAAGAAATTTTCCTAAATTTAATAAAACAATACAATAATATATAAATATAATTTTAATAATAGTAATAATAAATTAAAAAAATATTGGGGAGTCGTGGCTCCCTTATGTCCTAATGAAGGATCGTCGATGTTTGGTTGCTAAGACATGTTCAAGGATTTCAAGATTTTTATATTAAGACATGTTTGGTTGCTAAAACAATGTGGGTGAATCTTTTCTGCATATCGTATATTGTTTTCCTTCGTAGTATCCAGAATATCTCATACTCCTGGATGAGAGAATTTTTCCTTACCCTTTTAATATTATCACTTCCTTCTTGGGTTACTCTTAAAATTCACCGTCAGGATGAACACCTCCTTTGAGTCTCACAATCTTGAATGAAGAAACACCTTCCTTGAATCCACAAGGAATATATCGAGTGTAAAACTAAACATTAATAGGTGTACCGATGACGGGTGAAATAATAGACCTAAAAAAGAACAAACTTTGTTATGATAGACTTTAACCCACGACTCTGATAGCATGTTAAAAAGTAAATTTAAGCCTAACTTAATAATACAAGCCGACTTATACGATTTTTACCCATTTATATATATTGTAAATTGACCTTATTTATAATTGATGAGAGACTTTCAACAAATTAGACACTAAAAGTAAGTTTAATTTAAATATAGGGAAAAACATGTTTTTGGTCCCTGAAGTTCTACCTTCATTTGGAAATGGTCCCTGGTCAAAATTTGATCACTGTCTGGTCCTTGTACTTTCAAAATCATTGTTTCTTGTCCCTATTTTTGGACGGTGTTAAAAATAACAAACGGGGTACATGTTTTTTTATAAAAGAAAAAACTAGGGTCGGCCTAGCTGACGCTTCTCACAAAAATTGGAAAAAATATGTTTTTGGTCCCTGAAGTTTGAACTTAATTTGGAAATGGTATCTGGTTGAAAATTGGTTATTATGGTCTTTCATCCGTACACATTCAAAATCATTGTTAATATATAATAATAATATTATTATTTATTATTAATATTATTATAATAATATATAAATAATTGTTATTATATATTATAATAATAATATTATTATCTAATATATTAATTATTATTAATATGATTACTCATATATTAATATATAATTTTTGTTAATTGTTAATAATATTAATAATAATAATTATATATTAGTGTTATTATTCTATATTATTAATAATTATAATATTATTATATATTTTAATATTATTAATAATAATAATATATAATAATAATTATTATTATTAATATGTAATAATAATACTATTAATAATTGTATAATATTATTATTATTATATATTATTATTATTAGTAATATGATTATTATATATTAACAATGATTTTGAATGTACAAGGGACCAAATATATCAAATTTTGACTAGAGATCATTTTCAAATTAAGTTCAAAATTCAGAGACCAAAAACATTTGTTTTTTCAATTTTTGTGAATAACATGTGACACGCCGTTTGTTATTTTTAAAATAATCTGAAAATTGGGATTTTTTTTTTGAAAATATAGGGACCAAAATTATATATTAATTATAACATATATCGTTCTGTATGTTTGAGATTTACTTATTAGTCTTCACTCCGGGTATGAGTTAGGTGCGATTAATACAAAAATTACGATTATAATATTATAAGAGTGAAATACAATTTTCGGTAGCATTCGCTCTTTCAATTTAATCTTTTTATTCCAAAAGTTAAAATATGAAATTTATTTAGATAACTTAAGTCAAATTTTACTCGAACAACAATTGAAAAGTTATTATTATTATCATATATTATGTGCATGCTAATATTTATTTTATTTAGTATAATTAGTCAATACTAGAAAAACTTTAAAACACAGATTTAGTGCATATACGTTTTAAATTTCGATAGAAGACTTTTTCATAAATTTAAGTGGTACGAATTTGAAGATAAATTCTCTTCGAGAAGGAGGGAATGATAGATGACTATTCTTGGATTCCATACATAAAAAACTTAAAAATAAATCTTTACAATTTAAAGGTTCTATGACAACATAAGGGTAGGGAGCAAGATATCGCAAGATCAAATTAATTTGAAGGCTCCTGATGCTACAAGGGAAATTTAAAGAATATGAAGATCATGACTTGAATCATATTTCAATGATATGTTTTAGGAAAATTGGTTTTTGTTTTTGAACTTTTGGTTTTCTTTTAAAAATTAGTTATGTTTTTATGTTTTTAGGCTTTAGATTTTCTTTTATAAATTAATTTATGTTTTTGGGCTCAGGACTTTTGTAGAGTTCTAGATTTTCTTAAATTTATGTGACTATATATAAAAGTATAAAAACTGATGTACTGATATAGACACTTATAATCATATATCGAATACTATTTTATTAAAGAGATGATTCTCTTTGTTCTTGATTTATGTCTCTGGTTTTGTTGAAAGAGAGACACTTTGATGATTACATATTACCTATAAATATATGAGATGAGTTGCAGTTTGCAGCCGGAGTTAAATATATATTTGACATGAAAGGTTGAATTTATTTATAGCAAATGTTGATAAAATATAATTTGTTGGATCGTCATTAGGAAAGAGTCCTGAAGCTTATTATATAGAAGTTGAAGTTGGAAGTTCCGAAGAAGTTGAATTTATTTTTTATTACGTAGGTGATGAATGTTGTGGCAGGGGCTCTGCATCTTCTCCTACTTCATTTCTATACTCTTCTCTTCTCTCTCTCTCTTCCACTGCTTCACCTCATTCATTCATTATTATAAACACAATATGATTTTCATCACACGTGCAGATGCGCGTGTCTATGTGCCTTTTCTATTTCTGGTGCTTCACATGCACCATCTAATTATATTTGGAAATGGATCTTTATAAGATTGCAATTTGGAATCTCCCAACAAAATAACTACATCATTTGTCTCAACTCAGTGCCAAATTATTATTATAGATTTGAAAATTCAGATTGCAGAATGGCATGGGTTGAGTTATTGGATATAATTTGAGTGGTTAGTTGAGTAAGTACAGTTAGGTATTGGAATAACTTCCTCACCAATACTATGCTAAGATTCAAGCAAATTAAATTCTGCCATTTTTGTTTTTATTCTGCTTTCTCTTACTTTTATCCTTTCTCATTTCAATATTGGATTCCATGACCTAACTATCACATATCAACAACAAAATCAAATAATATAGTATTTTAAATAATCAACGTATCAAAATCTTTTAAAACTCAACTAAACATAATTAAACTTATAAATTATTCAATTCTTAATTAAGTAAAATAATTATAATATATGTAGCTGGTAATTGCTATGCTACTACTCTCATATATCTGCATTTAAAATGGTTTCTATCGTTTCTAGAGCCATCAAAATGGGTTATATTGTAGATGGGGATAAAGAAGATGTTTCAATAGATGAAAATGTTGTGGATTTATTCATTCAAGATTCTAATACTATAGTTTTATAAGTGACAATAATGATTTGATGTTAGATAGTAATTTATATTTTTATGATTTTGGTTTGTATTTGAAGTTTAACATAATTTGGGATTTTATTTGGATTGTATTGAAGTTTATTTAGATTTTTAATCGGAATTATAATTTAGTTTTCTTGAGATTGAAGAAAAAAAATTGTGTGTGTTTTTTAATTAAGTGTGCCAGTGAGCCAACCCGTGGTGAGTCGGGTTGGGTTCTAATTTTGTTGGCTCGCTAATAAGTGAGTCGGGTTGGGTTGACCCATTAAATGGTCAACCCGTCGCGGGCCGAGCCGAATTGTGTTAGATGACCCGTTTTGACAGCTTTAATTATCTCATTACATAGATAATGAAAGATGAAATCACAACAAATCTTGAACATTGGTATATTATTTGTGTATCATATTTTAATGCGGTTAATGTTATTATTCGATTTTTTTCTTTTTGTTTTGTAGGATTTTTTTTATGAATACATGGAACCTTTTATCAATTTTACATGATATTAATATTTTACGAAGTTTTACATAAAAATTATATGAAAAAAAATCACAAAATCTTGTTAATACTATATATATATATATATATATATAAAATATATATTATAAAATATAAAATATATATACACACAAAAAAAAATATATTTATAAATATATATATATATATATATATATATATATATATATATATATATATATATATATATATATATATATATATATATATATATACTAATTTATACTCATAAAACTAAAAGTAATATTTTTATTTGCTAAATAAATATTGTACGGAATAAGATAAATTTAAGACATAATGTTTATGTCTATTAATATGTGTTTTTTTTTAATTATATAAACTTTAGCTGCATTTAAAAAATAAATAATTAAGTAAATTTTAAATCCAAAAGGAATCCCAAGTCCAAAATTTTTATTAGGCCATGGTGTCCTTCAGGCACAGGAATTCATAGGCTTTTACTTTCTGTACTCCAAAAATTGCTTCACGTACTCTTCAAGTTTTCAAAATGATTTTTTTTTTTGTAAAAGTGACTTTTGAAATATATGTTTCCAAAACTTTCCAAAAATAAACCTTCTAAAATTCCTGGAACAAAATTCCTAAAACAAAATTTTCAATGTTATGAAATAAAGTGAATAATAGAGAGAATAATAAATAATAGAGAAGAGAAGAAACAATAGAGAATAGAGAATAGGGAGCAACTCATTTTGTGTCTTATTATTGATAGGAAGAGTCCTATTTATAGATACAATATGTAATCCATAAAGGAAACAAATCAACTTAGTTAATATCTACCATAAAGAGTAATGAATCATATGAGTAGATGTATCAAATCAATGGTCAATCATTAATTCATAACACTCCCCATTGAGTGTCTATTGATAAAGAATGTGCCTCGTTAAAACCTTACTAGGAAAAACCCTTTGGGATAAAAAAAACCTAGTGAAGGAAAAAGAGTACAACATTCTGTATTCTTTAATACAATATTGTTTATCACATATTCTATTTCTCCCCCTCATGTAAACTTACATCATTAAGGTGACAGAGTCCGAATTTGT
>Ga0214545_1009430_pt1 | contig 14888 bp, 6 predicted proteins | sample CNSS4metaG_FD_160064 | JGI IMG/M metagenome (GOLD analysis project Ga0214545, IMG submission 160064) | Root nodule microbial communities from cowpea collected in UCLA plant growth center, Los Angeles, California, USA - CNSS4 | ecosystem: Host-associated > Plants > Roots > Nodule | place: USA... | reverse complement strand
CTATTATAATATATATATATATATATTAAAAAAAATATATATATATATATATATATATATATATATATATATATATATATATATATATATATATATATATATATATATATATATATTAGTAAATTGTATTATCAGAGTACATAGAACTCGACATAATATATACTATAATTTATCTCCACGCCGCCATGGTTAACCACCAATTATGTAAGTGTCTAAGTCTTACCTTAATGGTTTGAAGCATGAAAGAATGTTATAGATATATCTTTTACGTTTGTTTTCTACTACTCTTTCACTATAGTCTAAATCCGAAATTGTTATTTTTTTTAACAGACCCGTCTCTAAATTAGAAAAAGAAATAAATATAATTCATAATAAAAAGAGTGTTAGAAAGAAAAGTGATTCCAAAAAATGGCAAAGAATTATTTTTTCTGATATTAATGGGTGCTGAAAAAAAGGCCATTCCATGTACTGTGGAGATATGTGAAAATGTGGGAACACTATTAAAAAAACTCATATTTCCTGTCAATTTTGTTTTAAAATTTTTTTTCGTAGGAAATAACTACAAATTTTTGTTGTGAAAAAGAATTTGCAAGTAATTGCTACCAATTTTCTTGCAAAATATTTTGTATAAAACACTTTTCGCAACAAATTTTGTAGGAAATACTTGCAAATTTTATAATTTTGTAGGAAATGATTACCCACGAAGAAATTACCTACCAATTAAAATTCTTAGAAAAAAGGGTAGAAAACAGTTTTTTCTTGCAAATTTTTTTAACAAATTTACAAGAAAAATCCAATATAATATGAAAATTTCTAGTAGTAGAATCAGCAATGCCAAACTGCATATTGAGGCCACATAAAGTTGATAATATCATAACCAAGTCCACAGTGCACACAAAACATAAATTTCAAGTAGTGCACTTGAGAATAATAATTTGGTTTTCTCTTTTCAGTGGAACCATCAGGGGCCAATAGGTCTGCATTATTATGTACGGCATTACATAAAATATGCAAATTCATATAAAATCATAAAAAATATTTGAAAATAAGAGAAAGATAGAAAAACTTTGAGCAATTTGCATGAACTGAATCTAACTTGATCCGTTCACAAAGTAGGGTAACTTGGTATGCTCTTACTTTTGGTTAATCAACCCTTTTCTCTATTCTGAAAAAGGAAAGTTGTCCTTCCACAAGATATAATAAATCACTTTTCATGTTTATATTGTAAGAAAGTAATAAATCACAGCTCCTATTTCTGAATTGAATGTAACTAAAGCAGAAATTATCTGTTGTAGTAAAGCAAAAGCAAAGAGTGTGATAAAAGAGAGAAAAGGAAGGCACGTAAAGTTTCAATAACTCAACCTTTTTATCACTCTGTTCATGTAAAAATGCTTTCACACTCAAGTTTGTGTGAATTTTTCTTTGGTTTGATGACAAAATTTATACAACTACATTCTTAATTACACACGTAGAAATTACATTCTATCGTGTAATGTAACCAAGAGAGTCCTAGGTCAAAAACTTCATAACTACACGACATTGAAGTCTTTATTTTACTTTAACATGAAACTCATAAAACTGTGGTCCTATTCATGAAGAGTTGAAGTTCACAGCTGTTTCATTAATTCCATTTTCATTGATGTTATGACAGTGTACTTCGTCCTTTTAGAGCCTCCATTCACCTGTTTGTGGTTTATTGATATTGTTATATATTTTGGTAGTGGAATTCATGTTTTCAACCAAAACCAGCTCAATGACAATGAAAATGCGAGGTCCACACCACGAGGAATAACATACGATAACACATGGCTCCTTTCATAATGGCTTTATGTGTTTTTAGCAAGTGTATAGTTGTCGGTCTCCATTATAACAGGCTTCCCACTTCCTTTAGCCGTAGGTTATGGAATTCAATAAATACCCTTTCAACTTCTGTTCAATTCCAAACCAATCATGTGCCCTCTCCTATGTAAGTTTGATGTTCAATTTGAAGGTGATTGAGATTTCAAAGTAATATTTTCTTTTTTTTACTCAATGTTAAGTATTAAAAAGTAGGTTAAAATGTGTTCTTAGTCTTCATTCTTTGAAAATCTTAAGATGGCTCATATTTTGATAGGTATCAATTGGGTATCTAATTGTTAGAATGTGATACAATTTAGTCGTTTTCGTTAATATGTTTTAACGACGTTAATTTTTGTGTTACATGTTAATTCATGTCTTTTTTTTCTGTAATTTGTAATTTTTTCTATTTTTTTTTAAATTGTAATTTGTTAAATAAGGATTCCGCCACATGACAGAAACAATGTGACGTGGTGATGATATTGTCACGTGTCAATATTGTGACAAATGTCATGTGAAAAATATCTATTTAGTGTATGTATTTATTATTTTGATTCAATTTAGTCTTTTTTTTTCTTTTTAAATTGAGTAATCTTGTCCCTTTCTAGATTGAGATTGAATTTAACTTTAATATAAATGTTAGGCTTAATTATGTTTTGACTCCCAGATCAATTTGAAAATTTTCTTAATAGATTTTTGTTGTCTATTTAGTGCTTAAAATTTTAAAACTTATCAATTGAGTCTCTACACTTAAAATTGTTGTTGTTAAGTTTGTGATGTGAGAGTTATCTTGCACGGTCATCCAGTGACGGATCTTGACTAAAAATGTTGAAGGGACCAAAATAATATAATTTTGAGATCATTATATTTCATCATTAGTATAATGCTTTAAAAAATTGTTTCTCTACTAAACAATTTGATTATAATGTTTCAAAATATGTGAAGAAGTATAATCTATCCTGTTTTCATCAATAGTTTCCTTTTTTTTATCACTTTTTAATAATGAATTTATTCTTTTATTCTTTATCAATATATATTTTTTGTACATAATATTAAAAAAAAATTATCATAATTTAATAAAAAATTGAGACACATAATTATTAAAAGAAAAATATATTATAGTTAAGTTACAATTAAAAATCAATTATGAAAAAATACATGATACATTTTTTTTCTATATTCATAACAAATGAATAAACAAAAAGCTAATGAGATAAAAAATAATGTTTTCATTATCAAGTGAGACAAGAGACAAGAAAAGAAGAGGATAAATAAGAAATGAAAGCAAAAATAATTTTGTGTCTAACTTTTTTCTTTCTTAAAATACAAAAAGAAAATATATGAGATGAGAAATTATTTCAATTTGTGAAAAAACTAAAAAGAAAATAAGAAGGAAAATAAAAATTATATTAATAAATATTTGGTTTAAGTACTCTTTTGATTTATATTTCCGTTTAAAAATGTTAAGTTGGCCCTCCAATCTTTTTAATCTCAATTTGGTCCTAAATTTTTGAAAAACTAATGCAATTTATTCTTTTACTTAAATTTCTTGAAACAGATAGATGATTCTTTCATTAAAATTGAAACTCTTAATATGAATGATTTGCTTTGTTGATGTGATTAATATAATCCTAGTGTCAATTTTTTGACAAAAATAAAAATCAAACAAGAAATTAAGCCTAAATATTTTTATTTTTTATTATCTATTAACATTAAATACACCATTTAATTTTCATCAATTCTTAAAATATATTACCTATGATTTAAAAAATTTAATACAATTTTAATATTATATATATATATATATATATATATATATATATATATATATATATAAATAAAAAAAAAAAATCAAAATTTGGAGGGGGGGCCATGGCCCCTCCCTGCCCCAATAAACATCCGCTTTTGCGGTCATCCTCCTTGAATGTTATCACATAATATTTTGTTACAAAAGAACCTAATGACGAGATATTTCTCAAATATTTAATGTATTTTATGAAAATTATTTTTAAATTTAATTAAAATTATAAAATTAAAATATATATATAATAAAAAAAATTTATAAAAATATAAAATATGTAATTATAGGATTATCAAATAAAAAATTAAAAAACTACAAAATATAAAATATAAAACTACAAAAGTTGACAAATTGAAAATTATAAAAATATATAATTTCATAACTACAAAATTATAAAAATATATATTTCATAATTAAGAAATTATAAAATATATAATTATATAATTATAAACCTATAAAATTATGAAATTAGGAAAATAAAAAATTATCAAATTGTAATTTTTTTAATTTGAATTTGTTGTAATTTTATAAATCAGAATTTTATACTTATATATTTAATATTTTTATGATTTATATTTTTTATTTTAAAATTTATAATTTTAATTAAAGTTAAAAACATATTTTGTTAAATACAATCAATATTTGGAAAAGATCTCGTCATCAAGGTATCTTGTAACAAAAATTATGTGACGACATGTCACGACAAAGAAGGAGGGTGATAGTGCAAGATAACTACTACATCACAAAACTAAAGATTAACGGAAACATCTAATTGCAAGGACTCAATTGAAAATTTTAAAATATCGAGGATTCAAAATATATCACAAAAATTTATCAAAGACTCAATCGAAAATTCCTAAATTTATCAATGACTCACAACATAATTAAGCCTAAATGTTATAATGATATTTTTATTAAAATGAATATTTTTCTTAATATTTTTAACAACATTAAGTTTATTTAAATTTATATATAATTCTTTAAAATATAAATTTAAACAAAAAACACTATTAAAGTTTTATGTAATAAAATATCAACACAGATACATCTAAAATTAAAAAAAAACATTTAAATAAAATTACATTTTTTTATCAACAATTATTAGTTGTTAATTTTTGGTAGCAATGGATTTAAACACACGACCTTCCTCTCCTTTCTCTTCCTTCTAACTACTAGGTCACGTTATCACCTCTTAAATAAAATTACATGTAAAATTTAAATTTAAATAAACTTAATCTTGTTAAAAGTATTTAAAAAACATATCATTATAACATTATATAAAAATTAAATTTAATCTCAATTTGGAAATGAATGAAATTGCTCCATTTAAAAAAATGTAACTAAATTGAATCAAAATAATAAATATAAAGACTAAATTAAAGTTTTTCACATCACACTTGGTGCAACAATGGCAGGTGGCTCTATCACTGCCACATCTCATTACCTTTGTCATGTGGTAGGACCCATATTTGACATGTGAATTTTTTCTAAATTAAAAAAAAAAACACGAATTGACACATGAAATATGAGTTAACGACATTAGGAACTACTTAAAATTTTCGAACAAATATGAGGATAACGAAATATTTTAATCTAAAAAATAATATAAACTCTTTATGTTTTGTCATATCATTTCCTAATGAAGGACTACTACAATGTTTGATAAGTTAAAACGTGAGAAAATATGTCTTTAAAATTTCCAATTATTTCTAAATTTTGTAATCAATGGAAAGGTGAACAAACAATATTTGAGAGAAAAAAAACAATAAAAGTTATTGTAGATAGTTCAATCTTCATGATTAAAATGTTTGTTGGTAATTTTACTAGCAGATAAAAAATTTGTTGGTAATTACCAATAGTCACAAATTCATCGGTAAGTATCCGTTGATAGTTATTCATCAATAATTATTGACAAATTTTGGATCTTCTATATCATTCTCTTCTTCATGTTTTTTTTCCTCTTCTTCTTCTTCTTCTTCTTCCTCTTCTTCTACCACCTCTCCTCTTCCTATTTTCCTCCTCCTCCTTATCGATTGTTGTTGACATGGTCGCCTCTATGATCATTGACTCCTCATCCTCCTCATCTTCCTCCTTTGTCATCTTTTCTTCCTTCTTTTTCTTCTTCTCCTCCTTCTCTTTCTCATCCTCCTCACCTTAGCCTCCACCTCCACCAATGTTGTCATGACCTCCATTGTTGCACCACTATTTTGCTATCTCCACATAGTTGCCACCCCTCCACCACCACAATCGCCATTGCCTTTGGCTTCTCCTCTTCTCTTTTTTATTCTTCTTCTTCTTTTTATTTCACCCATCTCCAGTTAATTTATAAAAAAAATTGTCAAATTTGACACCCACTTTACCAATGCATCTATAAAAAGAAAAATTCATTCGTAATAAAATTTCTAGATTATAAATAAATTTATCGACGAATTTGTCACGATACCACATATAACACTATGTTAAACATTTTGTGATTGTTATTTAAAAATGAATTATTTAACTATGTATTCTATTATTAATGGTTATATTTTTATATAAATGCGTTAATTGTCATATTGAATTGAAATTATATTTTAAATTGTTCTAAAATAAACTAAATATTAAATAAATACTATATTTCATTATGTTATTATTAAAATAACTAAAATATATGTTAATTAATAAAATAATTAATATATATATATATATATATATATATATATAAATATATCATTTTTTTGTATAAATATATTGAAGTTTAATGTCAAGAAATAATAAAATAAATATATGTCAAAAGTAATAAAATAAATATAAATAATATAATAGTCAAAACAAAACATACTTAGTTTGAGACATGACATGCTCACATTTGGATTTCTAACTTACCTGATAAATTTTATGCATAATATTAGATTGAGGCACCAGTTCAAATAGATAAATTTGCATTTGGAAATTTGTATCCTTTACCATTTAATTCCAATAAACTAATTTGGTAGTGTTCCTTTGTAGATTGCATTGAGCTGTACTAATTTCTACTGACTTATTACACATATTCCACACATGTCCTACCCCTAACGTTACAACCTAATGAAGAGCTTTCTCAAACATAACCAAATTTGAGTAACATATAATTGGAAAATTTTAAGTTTTAGATTCCTTGTGTATGTATATTGTTAACACAATATATTATACTGCAAGTGCTTTAAGATTTAACATACTACTATGAAGTCTTTCCAGCATCATCAAAATTACGCAAAAACACCTAAAGTTCGACATTTCATAACGGAGGTTATTACCACCATCAAAATTATTTTAATACTTCCTATTCAAAACATTAAAATAAGGTTTCCTGTTTTTTTTTTTTTTATATATTTTGTTCAAATTTTTTATCTTTTTTAAAATTTTAATTCACATTTAAATTTATAATCCGTGTTTATACGTTTAGGAAGAATGTTGCCCTGGGATAAGATTACATACAACTTTGCCAATAGATTTTATGATTCCATCAAGGCGTCAAGTTGAAATAAAACAAAAAAAAAAAACAAAAGTCAAAGACAAAGTTTGGAAGATTGTTGGGCCAACACTGCCACATGGTGCATTTAGTAAAATGTGAATGAATTTTGTTTTAGAAAAACCTGAGAGGATAAATAAACCCGTCGTATTGTCCGTCCGAATCCGTCCTATTTTGATGGGAAATACTCTCTTTGATTGGGTATGGGTATGTGATGGGGAATTCCTGACTTTTTGTCTCCGTCCCCATACCCGCCATATTTAAATTATTAAAATATTCATAATCAATTAAGTATTTTTTATTTCTTCTAATTGTTTGGTTTGTCATAAAATTCATTTGCATCTCCAATATATTTTTTATCTAATCATAACCTTTATGCAATTATGTTCAAGTGATGTATGTCAATTAAATATTTTTTATGTCTCACATTTGAATATTTTTATTTTTTTTAATATTTTTATTTATTGTATATATTTTTTTCACATGAGAATGTTTAACGGTCTCAATTTAAATGTTTAATAACATAAATCTTTTATTTACCAGGTAATATAACAAATTTATCTTCTTTGCTCCATTATTATTAATTTTTGTTTTATTTGAATAACTCTTTTGTTTCACTAAAACAATTTTCGTTATTTCTTAACCATTGACTATGTTCATATTTTAAAAAGTTTTATTAGATCTCTAAGGTATTTTTCATATATCATACCATTAGTTATATATTTGTTTTCCTTTGTGCGATTTCATTCAATAGTCTCTCAAATGGTTTATAAGACACACATTTGATAATTTTTTAACATTTTTATTTCTTGTTTATTTTTATAATATAGAATGTTATTTTTATATATTTTATATAATTAGTTTTATTTTCTAACTCATTGTCATATTGTAATTTTGTTACTATAATTATATAAATAAATTTTATTTACTATAATATAAAAATTTAATGTAATTGCCATGATTTTTTTTTATCACCATCCAACATATATTGAAACTCAAAAGATACATGATCTATGCTAAGATATTTGTTCTTTGCATGATTTTAATCAAGTGATATATTATAACTTTTATCAGTGTATTAAAAATAAATTTCTTTAAAGTTTTAAAATTGAAGAAAACAAACATTCAAAATATATTTTAATTTGAATATTTGTTTTTGTTTTATATATATTTTTAAATATTTTTAAATTTTTGACATTTTTAAATTTTATTTGGTATTTTTTCAAATATATATAATTATATTTCTTTCTAAATGTATTTGGTTTCTTTTACTGTAATTTTTTATTATTTTATAATAATTAATTAATTAAGATTGAAACAGTAAGTAAACAGGTACAAGTATGGGTACGAGAATATACTCGTTATTCGGTAGGAATGAGAATGAGATAAAAGTTTGATATCGGTTAAATTTAAATATGGGAATGAGGATGATTTTTTTTTTTTGGAGATAAATATGTGATAGCGAAACACGTTTCCATTCCCGTCCCCGCCCCATTGCCATTCCTGTACAAAGAATCTTTTAGAAACTTATATTTTAGGTATGATTGTAGTTATTGGAATTTAAGAAGAAATTTAAACTTAATTAAATATACAAAAGTAACTTTGTAAGGTGAATATGAAACTAAATATTAATAATGGTCCGATGGCGGACGACACAATAAGTTTAATAAATAACAAATCTTACTAAAAATGGTTGTGAGGATTTTTGTTTTATTTGGAGAACTTTAATCTAATTTAATTTTACAAGGACAATACAATAAGTTTAATAAATAACAAATCTTATTAAAAATGGTTGCGAGGATTTTTGTTTTATTTCGAGAACTTTAATCTAATTTAATTTTACAAAATCAGCTTATGAAATTAGATTTATTTATATATTATAAATTTGTTTTGTTTACACATTTTTTTTAATAGTATTACAATGTTGTTTATATAAATAACATAATGCTATGAATTGGGTGAAGAGACCGAAACTGATTACAGATTAATGGTTGCCTAAAATAACTGGTATTTTTCTGAGAAAAAGGAAATCAGAGTTCTAAGATGTCTTCATACCTTGTAGATTTAACCATGAGTGGCTTCGGTGTACGGAAAAAACCATCACAAATTGGTAGAATGCAGAATGCAGAAGGCAAAGGTAGACCCACCCATATGCAAAACCACCATCTAATGTCTTTGTTTCAGATACATATTCAAGATCCATAATCATGAGCTAGGGCATGGCTTTTATAACAAGTATACTATGAATTAAACATAACAAAAATCCTTTTCTTTTCCTTTTTTATTAGATGCTCACTCATCAATCATGTTTATCGTGCAGGACTTAGTGCGGCCAAGATCATGATGCACCAACTTCACCTGTGGTGGATGAAAATTTCTTTTCTTTTCATCATTATCCTTATAAAATGTTGGACTGCATAAACAACAATGCCAGACACCAGTCAAGTTTCAAATTCTGTCAATTAACTTTAACCTTTCTTTTTCTAAAAGCCCAAAATCATTCCAAGATTTTTAATGAAGCTCTAATATATAGTTTTATTAGTTTAATTTTCTTATATTCTCATTATATATTTTTACCTTAATTAGAAATCACTTAAAATATACTCATAACCCTACCCTACACACTAAGAATTATTCAAGAAAGCTAATAAAGTAATTATGTTGGCTTCTACTGTGATTATTCCAAAAAAATTTCAAAACTTTAACAAGTCTCTTCATTTTTAAATTTGGTCTTATAGCTGTAAACCTACAAAATCGAGATAAAAAAAGAGCCTTTTTTTGTCCATGCTTATCTAAACTCAGTTTACGGGCAATTTCAACTTCATTTTGAATATTCGTTGTAAAATAAATGGAATAATCAATTTGAAGAATAAAAGCATTGAAATACTTAATTAATTGTCACCAGAAGTGATTATTAATTTTCCTAAATACGCACTTTAAAAAAACAAAATCTTCAACCTGATTTTACTATATTTGTTTCCCACGAAACAAACGAAAAACAGTTAAAAACAAATAGAATATATGTCAATAAAATTTTCATATTATATAGCAAACACTACAAAAAAAAATATGTTTTAGTGACCATCCATTTTGGTTGCTAAATGATCAAAAAATCGGTCGCAAATCGTTTAACGACCGAAATAATAAACAGAATTAGTGGCGAAAACCCTAGTCACAAACCACTTAGCGACCGAATTGAAATTTGGTCGCTACATAGTCATCGAAATTATAGTCGTTAATCGGTCGCTAAAAGGATTAGTCGTGTTTAACTCTTAGAGACCTTTAGTCACCAAACAGTTCGTAGCTAATTCGGTGGCTAGTATTAAAAATTTAGCGACCCTTTTTTTTTGTCGCTAACAACAAAAAAAGAACATACGATTTTAAAATAGTTTGGTCACTAATTCAATCACAAATATGATAAAATAGCGACCATTTTTTGTTCGTCACTAATAATGAACGGTGTTTTTTCTAATTAAATTTCTTGTTGGTCGCTAAATCGGTGACAAAAACTAGAAATATATAGCTACACATATATTGCTGTAGCTAAATCAATGACAAAAAAACTCATCAACAATATCTTTTATGGCTACATTTGAATACATAATTTTACCTGCTTATATACAATATAACATTTAATTATGCTAAATAACAATCAAGTCGGATATCTAATGTATTAAAGACTAATATAAAAATTAAAAGTATATCTATTACATGATCCAACATATTCTAGTCACAAGAATCATTTCCAAAAAGAAAAATGGATATAGTTGTAAGCAAATTTGAAGTCATAATATATTTTACAAAATAATATTTCTTTCGGTTGCTAAATCGGTGACTAAAACACTACATATTAAATATTATTTTAGCGACCAAAAATATTTGGTGGCTAATTAGCATATTAAATATATTTTATAAAAATAAAATGTATTTTGGTTGCTAAATCAATGGCTAAAATATTAGATATTAAATAATATTTTAGCGAGCAAAAATATTCGGTGACTAATTATCATATTAAATATATTTTACAAAATAAAATTTATTTCGGTCGTTAGATCGGTGACTAAAACATTACATATTAAATAATGTTTAGCGATCGAAATATTCGATGACTAATTACCATATTAAATATATTTTGCAAAATAATATTTATTTTGGTCACTAAATTGGTGACCAAAATATAATATTTAGATACTAAAAGTTTTCGGTGGTTATTTCAGTCGCTATAGTAATGAATATTAATGTATATGTATTCAATCGCTAGATCGATGACTATTTACGACTACTATGAATCGGTAGCTATTTCAGTCACAATTTGTGATTAAATTATTTCGGTGACTAAATTAAATTTTTCTAATAGTGAAAAAATCATAAAGAAAATATGCATAACTAATTGTATTGAAAAAATAATCCATAAGTAAATAATACTACAATATTTATATACATTAATTAACATGATAATCATGTTTTTCAGAATATATATATATATATATATATATATATATATATATATATATATATATATATATATATATATATATATATATATATATATATATTTTTTTTTTTCTTACGTCTAATATTGAGAGTAATGATATTATTAATATACTAATATATTACGCACTAATATTATTAAATGTTTTTATATTAAATTACTTTTAAAAAATTATTTTACAAAATACTTTTAAATGTATAAAAAAAAATTCTATTAAATCAATCAAATTGTCTATAAATTTTTCACTTATTTTTCTTCAAAACAAAACATTAAAAATAGAAATGTTTAGTTTTATTTAGTATCTTCTTGGTAGCCTGAGCTGCAATTTCCATTTATGGAGAATTCACTTTCCCGACATAACTTACGTTATTATTTCTATAATCAGGGAATAACGATGGTAAACTATGAAAATTTATACCTCAACATAATAATTTCAGCAGAGTGTAAAGTGATACGCCTAAAATAAAACAGAAATCATAATATCCTAGGGATGATAAATATTGTAGATCCCATGTGGATAAAAAATTTAAAATAAATTTATTGTATTTAAGTGCATGCAAATTTTATTATATATATTATTTTGAGGGATTCAACTAAATTTAAAATTCACTTGTTATACTAAAAATAATTGGATTTGTCAAACATTGATAAACACAAAAAAATTATTGGTAAAACAAAGTTATCAATAGCTTATGTACAATACAAAATTTGTTAGTAAAATGTTCGAAGAATTCAAACAAAAAATTCATTATCAATTAATTTTACTCCAACATAATTAAAGTTGAAGCAGAAATTTTGACGTTTATTTTACCCACATTCATATTTTTGTTATTACTAAAAATTCTACATTGTCAACTGATTTCCTTAACTAAAATATTCATCGATAATTTAAAATTATAAAATTCGTCAAATAATGTAAAATTTTATTAACAAATTTTTTTTCATGTTGACAAATCTTATTTTACTGAATTTTTATTCATCGCTTAAATTTGGTCAATAATATAGTATTTTCTCATAGTATTAAGATTAAAAAAATTGTTCCTTTAGAAATTAAGGTTGGGAGGAGTTATAAAGTGGCTCAAGTTGGAAGGAAGGACGTTATTAATTCAATTTTTCCCACAAATTCTTAAGAATTATAAGGTTGGTTTGATAAATTTGAAAAAAAAAAGAAAAAGATGCGTAAGTTCAACTTTCCCATTATCAAAAAAATGTTAACAATTCAAATTTGAAAACAAAAAATGTAATTAAGATTGGGAGGTCAGGGTGTATTTGTTGCAAAGAGTTCTCATATTTAAAGGATCATTTGAATCGAAGAGATTTTAACTATATGTTGTAATAGAAGTGTCTCTAATAAGGGTGTCTGTGATTTTGAAATCACATTGGGTTTAAGTTGTACTAGGTGCTAAATGTTTGGTTTAATGGGGGCTTCCTCCTTCACCCCAATCATTTCTTCGGGCTTTTTCTCACAATGGTGTAATTTAGTTTTGCATTTACCAAACTGGTACAAATTTTTTTAAAATTCTAACGAAGGGTAAGTCGTGTCAAAATGGCACGATTTCACAACGAAGAAGTCATATCAAGATAATCCGATTTTAATTAAAATGAGCTGAAGTCGTGCCAACATGGAGAGACTTTTTTGTTGTTGAGAAGTTGTGCCAAGTCGAAACGACTTTAATTAAGTTCTAAGCAAAGTCGTGCCAAGATGAGAAGACTTCAGTATTAAATTGTAATGAAGAAGTCGTACCATATTGGGACGACTTCAATTAATTTTCTAAGCAAAGTCGTGCCAATATGGAAACACTTCAACATTAAATTGTTAATGAATAAGTCATAACATATTAGAGAGACTTCAATGTTATATTGATAATGAAGAAGTCGTATCATATTCGGACGACTTTAGTTTGGCTAAATAAAAATTAAATATTTTTGTAGTGATATTAATTAGTTAAATAATAATGCATATAAGTAGTTAAAAATTTCATGATGATTTTGGTTTCTTATAATAGGGCGTGAAAGTTATCTATGAGAGCCTATGCCACAAGGAAGTCTTTTTCGTTGTCGTCTAAGTCTTATTTGATGGCTTTGAACTGGATCGTCATATCTTTATGTTGTTGTCTTTGGTTTATATCTTCCATCATTGTCTTCTTTTTGCAGAAGTATTAGTCATAGTAGAAGCAACTGCCCAAATAAATAGTAAAATTTTATTTTATGTAACTCTCGTAACTTCGGTTTACCGACTTTGTTGTTCACTTTTATTTTAATATATATCAACCAAAAAATTATTGGATCTCATATATTTGTTATTAAAAAACTCTTTTCTTTTTCTGTACCTTTGTATATCTTGTATAATTTATATATATACAATAAAAATTTTAACTTCTTTATATTTAATATTATCACAACCAAATATTTTTTTCTTTTTCTTTTTAACTTTTCTTTTTTTTTCTTTATTCGCTTTTATTTTACGTATGTGTTTTCAATATTAACAATGAAGACGTACCATTATGGCAAAACTTTCTTACTAATATGGTACGACTTATTCATTAATAATTTAATACCGAAGTCTTCCTAGACACGACTTTGCTTAGAAACTTAATTGAAGTCGTCTCAATATAGTACGACTTCTTCATTACAATTTAATACTGAAGTCTTTCCATATTCGCACGACTTTGCTTAGAAACTTAATTAAAGTGGTCTCAACTTGGCACGACTTCTCAACAACAAAGAAGTCTCTTCATGTTAGTACGACTTCCGTTCATTTTAATTAAAATCGACTTATCTTGACACGACTTTTTTATTATGAAATTATACCATTTTAGCATGACTTACCCTTCCTGGAATTTTAAAAATATTTGCACTACTTTGGTAAATGCAAAAGTAAATTACACCTTTGTGGGAAAAGAACCCATTTCTTCAACCCTACCAAACTTTTTAAAACTTCTCAATGACCTTTTGACTTTTATACCCTCTCAATTTAACACCTCACCAACCTGCACACATCAAACGGAATTAAAAAAAACACTTTTTTGAAGCTACCAAGTTTTGAAATTTGGTTGAAATTATCGGAATTAGAAATCCAAAAATGACCAGATTTTGAAATTCAAATAAAAAAATTACTGAATTTTTAAATCCGATATAAATAGTTACCCGGATTTCGATATATATATATATATATATATATATATATATATATATATATATATATATATATATATATATATATATATATTTTTTTTTTATTATATATATATATATTTTTATTTTTTTTT
>Ga0214545_1009429_pt1 | contig 14889 bp, 14 predicted proteins | sample CNSS4metaG_FD_160064 | JGI IMG/M metagenome (GOLD analysis project Ga0214545, IMG submission 160064) | Root nodule microbial communities from cowpea collected in UCLA plant growth center, Los Angeles, California, USA - CNSS4 | ecosystem: Host-associated > Plants > Roots > Nodule | place: USA... | reverse complement strand
AATCCTTGGTTTGGACACACAAACCCCAAAATCCAAACAATCATGCCAAACCAAACATAGCATCACATTCATCTAAAATTTTCAAACATAGTGATCATAATCAAGCTTTGGTTTTTCGCGGCCTCTCACCCTACAACAACATCTAGTTTCCTAGAACAGATGGTTTGATGTGTCCCATTATCGCAGCCAGACTGTCTCCCTTATTCCTCAAGGAATTATGAGCACAAATATCGATGCATCGCACATCGAGCACTATACTCGCAACGAGTCGAAATAAGGTGAAACATCTTTCCCTTCTCCACTTTTTCACATAGGCGAGAGGGTACAAAACTCGAACCAATGAATTGTAAGGAATAAAAATAAAAGTCCCATGAATTGTAAGGAAATCCAAGGGTCTGCACCATGAATTGTAAGGAATAAAAATAAAAGTCCCAAGGGTCCCACCAAGTAATAAAACATCATAAATTGTTAAGCCTTTACGTGAAGGATAATAGAAAGAGAAAGGAAAAAGAAAAAGCAAAACCATGAACCCCTCCTCACATTGCAACGTGAAAATAGAAAAGAAAGAGAATTATGCCCATAAAAGAAACCTTCCCGAAAGGCTTTTACTGCAGCCTACACCTGCACATCTCCATATATTCCCATGTATTCCCAATACTACAACATTAACACATTACATGGTTGCCAATCTCGCATAATAACACACACATACACGTGACCCATGCACAAACTAACCAATTCTACAAAACCTTGACAACTTAAACCCTTTAAAGTATCCAAGAACCAAGCTTAGATTTAAAAGACCCAACCCCAATAATTCTAACCGTAAGGAAGAAAAATAAAGAAACCCGAAAAGAACCCCTTGCACTACTCACCCACTCAATGTGCCTCCATTCATTTATGTTTCAACCACTGTATCATCGTATACCACCATGCAACTCAATAATTTAAAAAGAAACACGTCTTTTCACGTGGACCCACAAGTAATCCTCTAAAACTCTGCACATACCATGAAGAAGGCAACACAAACCAGCTTAAAACCACCAATGAAACTCATGCATGCAACCAAAACTATACCCACAACAAACCAAGCTTAGAGATAAATGAAAGGAAACCCAACCCATGCAACAACAAAATGCACTACCCCATGCCACTTACGTAAGGGTATATACCCACGATGTAAAGAAGGAAAACAACATGGCACGAGACCCTAGACAAGCAAAATGTTTGTGAATAACACAAAAGAAAAAGCAAAAGAACACAATCAACTTAGCCTCCTCTACACATGCATGCTTTTCCAGTTTCACCCATCAAATAAAGAACAATAAAACAAGAGAAGAAAGAAAGATCAACTTCCCCTACCTAATGGTCTCTTTGCTACGCGTTTCTTCATTTTCGCAGCCTCTTCTTTCACTCTCCATGTTTCTCCAACTCTCCTTTTCTCCCTCTCAAAACCCTAATTTTTTTTAACTAACTAGAATATATTTCTTTATATTTTTTTATTTGGTTACTAAGGTAATAAAAATAAAAATTTATTCCTAAAATAAAACCAATGATTTTTTCTTTTATTTGAGGAGAAATCACGTGAAAAATATTTCATGGTGCGTTGCAGTGGAGAAAAAGAAAAGAAAAGAGAAACAAAGAAAGCAAATACATGAGAATAAAAAAAACAAATCTTGATGCTGCAGGTACACTAAACGGGAGAGAGAAATAAAATGTTTTAAGTGGGCCCCACCAAAAAGTGGAGAGAGAAAAAAAAAATAAATCTAGAAGCACTAGATGATAATCAAACTCACTCTCTCTACCAACATCAACCGCAACATTAACCACTGAACTAGTTACTTTATTGAGATTTTAATGCGCACCACACTTTTATGAACAACTCTGTTTCATATTTCATAGTTAACTAAAATCATTAAAATAAATAAAACAATCACCACATCACTTAAATAATTATTATAAATACCACAATAACTTAAATTACTCAAATAATAATTATTTCATATTTTATAATTTAATAACCTAATTAAATTAAATAAATCAATAATATTAATCAAACCATTAATTTTACCCATGTTTTCCTTTAGTCTAATTTTTCCTGAGTCTTACAATTCTTCGTCGAAATAAGGATGAGTTTGCACAATATGCACAAAATTGTTCTTTGTTTTTATAAATAATGTATTTCTCATATCCTCTATGCTTTATTGGTTCTAGGAAGAAGGTTGTAGGAAAAAGTATTATATGGTCACAAAACTGAAATTAGAGTTTATTCTTTGTCACAAAAACACGTCCTTTCTACCCGTTCAACACATGGTTTTTTTAAAATACACTTTCTTTGGTTGTATTAAATTAATCTAAATTTTAAATACTATCTAAAAAAATAAAGTAACTAACATTAAAAATAATAAAACTAATTATCAATTATTTTTGTACAATTATATGTGTTGTATGTAACAAATTCAGAACATATTTTAAATTATATGTGTTGTACAATAACTCTTTTATAAACATATGACAAACCTTGAATACCATCATTTGTAAATTTCAATAAGAGAATCAATACCATTAGTAGAATCTGCATTTTTTTTATCATTGTAGTTAATTTCAGATAGTAGATATATCATTGAGCAATGAAATAAGTTTGAAAAAGACTGACAAATGAGGACTAACATACCTATAGTTTCATCTTTGTTAAAGACTTTTGAAATTTTCTTTTTAGACAAAATTTTTAGTTTTGTTGGCCATGTTTCCATCCTCATCTACAATAAGTATTTTGAGTATTTTCTTTGTTTTTACTCTACAAATAGAAACATATAGTTGTCCACGTGTGAATACTGGACGTGGAAGATAAAGTCTAACTTTAGAAAGAGACTTAGCTTGACTTTTGCTAATTGTCATTGCAAAACAAAGTGATATTGGAAACTATCTTCTTTGAAATTTTAAAGGCAAACATGAATCAGAAAGAACTAAATCCATTCTTGGGAAAAATATTTGTCACCAATGTTTTTCCATGTAATCAATGTTTTGTCAAAATTATTTTTTAAATTAATGTTTAAGCTTTTATCAAAGGTTAAAAATATGTGACAATTGTTCAAAAACATCAAAAAAGCTTTAATTTTTGATGAATTAAAGTTCCTAAAGTGATCCCATAACTTTGAAAAAGTAAAAGAACAATTTATCATATTACATCCTTTGCGCAAACTTCTGAATGCTTAGGGAGAGAGTAGTAAAAAAGAACATACTTTAAAAGATGGTATACAATGAACATGGAGACTAAAAAATGAAGAATATAATATTAAAAATGAGAAAGCAAAACAAAAGAACGTGTGCTTGTCGAATTAATACATTGGACAAGGGAAAGTGTATTGGAATGCGTTTGTGATGTGAGTTTAAGTGTGAGATAAGCTTTTCAAATTTAGAATTGAGGTCTTTGTCTAATTCAATTTGAATACTAATATTAACAAAAATAAGTACAAATAATATTTTAAAAATTATTATTAATAGTAATATCTTTTAGGTGATATTTAGAGCAACTTGTTTCAAATGTGAATATTGAACCACATATTATTAATATTTTGTAAATTTTAATATTAATTTTTTTCTATTTTAAAAGTAAATTTATAACAATAAAATTTTAATATTAATATTATTGTACTATACTACATGGCCAGGACCGACAATACTAAATACCTGGGCCCAGCCGACAACTTATAGTCCTTATTAGGTTACATCATTGATCAATTATATACAAAAAACCAACGCATACAAGCCAGTTAAAGTTACATGCCGGTGTGGGCCGAGTACTCTAAACTTAGGAATAGACATCCACATCTACAGATTCAATACGTGGGCCATGATTAAGCTAAAGCATGCCCAAAAGAGGCCCATTTAACCCAGTAAGGGCATAACCCAAAGACCATGTAATTTGTGATAAATATTCTATAAATACATGTGGATCCTACCAATTAAAGGTACGTTATTCATTAATAGTGAAAATTAAGATTTGACTTTAGGGGAGCTCTCACTGACTTGATTGTTAGAGTTCTTTCAGCAGGTAACCTCCCGTATGTCCAATATAGCGGCTGAAGATGAAGACATGCCCCACAAGACTACATAGTATCCTTCTGAGAGATCCAATTTGGGTAAGGTAATATTTATGTCTCATGATAATCTATTATTGTTTTTGCAGGAACAATTGAAGCCCACCGTGGGATGCGAATAGCGCCTTACCAACCAAAGAATCTTTGAAGATGGTTTCCACTCGTAGCAAAGCTGGCATCTCCAAACAGGTTGAAGCAAGGTCCAAGGGTATTGCGGTGAACAAGGTCGACTTAACAGCCATCCTTGAAGGACGGGCTAAGATGCAACAAGAGTTTGCAGATTTCAAAAAACAAAGCTCTAAACAAGTTGAAGCAAGGTCCAAGGGTATTGCGGTGAACAAGGTCGACTTAACCGCCATCCTTGAAGGACAGGCTAAGATGCAACAAGAGTTTGCAGATTTCAAAAAACAAAGCTCTAACGAAACAGAGGCACTAAAGCAGGAAAGTTCTCACCTCCGAAGGAAAATAGAGATGGACGCCACCCAGAAGGGCAAAGAGAAGGAGGTCCAAGCAGACTCCAAAACACTTGTGTTTCAGCCGACTGAAGAGGAAAGCGAGTACAATCCTACTCTCCACACCTTATCCACAACCCATCATACACCTACCCTCCCAACTAACCATATCCCCCCGCACTACCACACCACGACCTTCCCAACCACTATCTGTCATCCCATATCAGCACACCCACACAAGCGCTACCATCCCTTTATTAATGGCATCATGGAAACCCCACTCCCCACCTAGTGGGAAGCCTTCATGCTGGAACATTATGGGGGTGGCACACACCCTGATGAACATGTCAAGATATATGTCAACAATGTCGGCTTGTACACAACTGAAGATGTTGTCATGTGCAAGGCCTTTCCCACCATCCTCAAGGGACCAGCATTGGAATGGTTCACATCCCTACCACCGTACTCGATCAACTGCTTTGCCACTTTATTCCACCTCTTCATGACCCAATTTGCCAAAAGTCGCCCTCACCCCTTTATCCCTCTTCAGAGTTAGACAAAAAAGACGAGATGTTGAGAGCCTTCATTGATCGATTTCGTAAGGCAGCCCTCATGTTGAAGAAACCTAACACAAGAGATAATTCTTCAGTGTATGGCCCTAGCACTAAAGCCCAGACCATTTGTGGATAACGTCTACTTCGATCGTCGGCTACCATTCATGAACTTAAGTTGCGAGCAGCTAGCTATATATGAAGGGGGGAAATGAAAAAATTTTGTACTAGGTTCTGCACTAACTTCCAAACTATTGATAGAAAGACTAAAAAACCACCCTCGAAAGCAGACTACGGGCCTAGGGAGCCTAGACCACCTCGATATTCATGGTATGCCCCCTTGAGTGCTCCATGTTCACATATTCTTGACGAAGCCTTGCAAACAGACCTCATTCCCCCTCCTCGCAAAATGCTCAACCAACCTAATGCCGACACGACTAAATATTGCAAGTACCATCGCAATAACGGGCACACAACAAATGATTGTAAAGCGTGACAAGATAAAATTGAGGAATTGATATGGGCTGGTCACCTCATGAGGTTCGTCAAAAGAGAGGGTGATGGGTCATTATTTCCCTCCATTCCACTAGCCTTTTTGTACCCTTTTGATAGTTGTGTAGTGCTTTATTGTCTTTTTTTAGTTCATTTTCCTTAATTGCGCTTCATTGAGCCATTGTTCCGAATTTGGGTTAATTTCACATTATTTGACCTAATTTTCGGTTTTAATTATTTTTAGGTATTTGGGAGAAGCAATTTTGGAGCTTGGACACTTATCTTAAGGTCAAGAGAGAGTTGCCACGTGATTTCCACATTATTGTCACGTCTACACCATATTAGTCAAGTCGTCCACGTCATTGGGCCAACATTTTCAGCCTATAGTGGCATTTTTGTAATTCTGAGTGGGAGAATGACATTTTTGTAATTATGTGAATCTGTGGTGATGTGACCACGTATAAGAGGGTGAGTTTTTTGTTTCCAGCCACCATCATGTTCTCCACTCTCCATTTTTAGGTTTTTGAAGCTTTTAAGGTGACCCATGGAAGCACATGCTAATTTTTCATGCTATGCACCTATTTTTCACGTTTTATGAGTTGTGGACAACACTAATTGTTGAGATTTTTGTTTTCTACACCTTGGGTAACATTTATATTGAAGCATTTAACGTTTTGTGCACTATTTTCGTTCTTCCCCTTTCTCTCCTTGCATATTTTCTTTTCCTACACCATTTTAGGTTTCCTGCACCAATTTGTACTCATTTGAATGGTTGAATCTCAATTTCTGTTGAACCCTAACTCAAAATCCATGGGCAACTAATTTTTGTTTGCAATGATTCCTTGACGAAATTAAAATGAAACCATTAGATTATTGGTCGTTTTTGAATTGTGTTCGGATTTGTCTCTGTTTCAGGTTGCATTTTCATGATTAAATACGTTTTTTATGCATGCTCAATCTCAAATTCCTGTTTTGTGCACATTAATGGCTCGTATTCATGCTTAATGCTTATTGGTTCTGTCACAACTTGCTTAAATTTGTGGGTGTTAGATGCTTGAAATTTGTTGTGCTTAATGACATAATGAATCCATGGTAATTTTCGGTTAGTTGATTACTTAAGGTTCATGAGAACAAAATCGAATAGAACAAGTAATTTGATAATCTGTGATTGGTGGACTTTCAATTGAATCAAGGAATCATTGCGTTTTTAAACAATTTTTAAATTTCTCTGCATTGCAAATTAGGTTTTCTGCGAATCTATCAAATCCCCCCTTTTTGGTTTTGTGTTTAATTCTGGAAATTAAGTTGTGGATGAAAATATTGGTCATTGGAGACAACTTGGTTCAACTTTCAAGCATCTAACATTTAATCTGTTTTATTTGATCGGATATGACATCGATCAGAAGGGGAAAGCAGCTCTAGACCAGTAGGCAACCATGACTCAGACCATGGTCACCAACACGACCATCGCCACCGAGGAAGTGACCGAAGAAACCACCCTACAACACAAATCGACATCAACCTCGCTGATCCACCCTCCACTAGGCGACATTATCAACACCATATCTAGCGATTTCTCAGGACGACGATCAACCTCATCCATTAGAAAAAGACACCTTAGAAGTATTTAGTTTGTCAACATCGTAACTCGCTCACATAGACGTCGTAGAATGTCGTCCATAACATTTACCGACGTAGACTTGCAAGGCGTAGACCAGGAGTAGGATGACCCCATGGTTGTAACCATAGAACTCGAAAACTTCGTAGTAAAAAAAGTATTAGTAGATCAAGGATACTTAGTGGACATTTTATATTGGGCAACCTACCAAAAGCTACACCTTACGATGAGCCCATTTATGGATTTTTAGGTGAAAAAGTGTGTATGCGCGGATACATTGATCTACATGCAGTATTCTGCGAGGGACATCAGGCCAAAACCATCCCCATTTGATTCCTAGTAGAGGAAGCACACACGTCCTTCAACGTTCTCTTAGGAAGACCTTCCCTAAACACCTTAGGAGCGATAGTTTCGACACCTCACCTAGCTATGAAATTCTCGTCCTCATCTGGTGACATCATTACCATCCACAACGACTAACAACTTACACGTGAATATTATATTGCTAGTTTACGGCCAAAAGAGCCAACCCTCACTGCCAACAATATTGAACGACAGTCGGGAGCAAGCATCACCTTAACCAGGAAAGATCTGGATCCAAGAAGAGGATGCGACTCGCGGATTGAACCAGTGGAAGAAACCAACGGCCTAGAAATGTCGCTTGGGAAAGCTCTCAAACTAGGTGTAGAAATGAGCTCCAACGACCAAGCATTAGTTTAAGCAACACTAAAGAGTAACGCATACCTATTCGCCTAGTTTGTGGTGGACTTACCAGGCGTTGACCCCCAAATAGTAGTCCACAAACTATCAGTTTTCAGGGAGCCAAGATACATCTCCCAAAAAAAGAGGAAATTAGGAGAGGAGAGAAGGCTGACAGCTAAATAAGAAGAAGAAAAGCTCCTAGAGGCCAGATTCATTACCGAGGCCCATTACACAACTTGGTTAGCCAATGTTGTCCTTGTGAAGAAATGCAACAAAAAATGGCGAATGTGTGTTGATTATACCGACCTAAATAAAGGTTGCTCCAAAGAGGCCTACCCCTTAGCCAGCATTGATTGTCTAGTAGACGGAGTAGCTAGAAACCGTGTACTAAGTTTCCTTGATGCCTACTTAAGGTATAACCAAATACCCATCGCCCCATCTAATATGATCAAAATTTCCTTCATAACCGAAGATGCAAATTACTTACCCAAGGTAATGCCATTTGGCCTAAAAAATGCAGGTGTTACCTATCAAAGGTTAATGGATAAGGTTTTCTGCCACCTAATGGGTAGATGTGTCAAAGTATATGTAGATGACATTGTTGTAAAATCACCCAACCACTTGCAACACTCCAAGGATCTAGTCGAAGTGTTTTCGGTGTTACAAAAGCACAACATTATACTCAACCCAGAAAAGTGTGTATTTGGGGTCGATGGTGGAAAATTCTTGAGCTTCATGCTTACGTAGCAAGGGATCGAAGCAAATCCTGAGAAATGCAGGGCCATAATGGAAATATGAAGTCCAACAATCACGAAAGAGGTACAACAAATGATAAGTCGCCTCACAACCATATCCAGATTCCTGCTCAAATTGGTAAGTTCTGAAAAAGTCTGCTAAGTTCTCCTAGAGTGAAGAATGTGAACATATATTTCATAACCTAAAAAGAATCTTGGCATCCCCTCTAGTTCTACGTAAAACAAACATCGACCTCCCAATACTGGTATACATAACGACCACATAATACATCATCAATGCCGCTCTGGTATAAGAATCAACCGGCATCTAATATCCAATATACTTTGTCAACTGATCATTACAAGACCTAGAAACTAGGTATCAAATGGTAGAAAAGTTGGCCTTATCCTTAGTCAAAGCAGTAAGAAGGCTTCGACCTTATTTCAAGAATCATCAAGTCATTGTAAAAACCGACTACCCTATCCAAAGAATCCTCCAGAAGCCTGACCTAGCAAGATGGATGTCGTCTTAGGTCATCGAATTATCAGAATTCAACATCCGCTATGAACCACACGGACCAATCAAAGCCCAATGCCTCTTGGACTTCGTCAACGACCTCCAACAAGTGCTAGAAGAGGACCAATGGACCTTATATGTTGATGATTCCTCTAACCAAAAAGGAGAAGGAGTGAGGATCGTCCTAGAAGGCTCCAACTAGATACTCATCGAGAAGTCTTTACATTTCACCTTCAAGACTTCTAATATCCAAGCCGAGTACGAAGCCATCTGAGTCGGACTTTTGCTAGCACGAGAGGTACGAGTATGTAGATTAACATGCAAAACCGACTCCAAGCTAACAGTTGGACATCTCTGCGATGAATTTCAAATCAAATACCCAATATTCCTCCACTACTATCATTTAGTCTGCAACCTTATCAACTCTAACTTCGATGAGGAGACAACACGTACCAAGAGGAGACAACACGCGAGTACACGCTCTATCAAGTCCCTGCTGCAACAAACACTAACTGCATCCTCAACGAAAAAAACCTGCATGAATATACATGACCAGGACAACAACTAGATGACGCCCTATAATCATTACTTGAAAACCGACAACCCTCGCAGTTCAAGAGACAAAGGATGGTTGTCCATGGCAGCCTGCTACGTGCTGATTGAAAAAGAGTTGTATAAGCATGGACATAAGCATGCCAAGTCGTTATCTACCATTACAGCATAACAAGTCCAGCAATTCATTTGGAAAGATATAATATGCCAGTACGAAGTTGCGCACACTATCATCACTGACAACGGGCAACAATTTATAGATAAAGAGTTGGCAAAATTTTATACTGGCATAGGAATAAAGAATATCACTAACTCTATGGAACACCCACAAACCAACAAGCAAGTAGAGGCCGCCAACAAAGTTATACTAGTTGAGCTACGAAAAAGACTAGATTGGTCAAAAGGAAAGTGGCCTGAAGAATTGTCTAAGGTGCTATGGGGATATAGATGTACCCCACAATCCGCCATCAACGAATCACCTTTCAGCCTCATATAGGGCAAAGAAGTTATGATACCAGTGGAAATTGGGGAACCCTCTCTAAGAAGGCAGGAACATAGTTATGAGAAAGGGCAAAAATCAGGAACATAGTAGCCAAACAGAGAGCAGCAAGAAAGTACAACTCCAAAATTCAACCACGAGCATTTTTAAATGGCAATCTGGTATGGAGAATGGCGAGTAATGTTAGGAAAAAAGATGGGAAGTTTTTAGCAAACTGGGATGGACCATACAGGATACGGCAAGATGTAGGCGGAGGCGCTTACAGGTTGGAGCAATTGTCAGGAGCTTCGTTACCAAATACGTGGAATGTATCACACCTTAAATTTTATTTCAATTAAAAGTCATATTGTAAAAGAGCTTAACAATTTCTAACCCTTCGTGTACTCTTGTTCCTCACGCAACACTTTTTCCCTAAGGAGGGCTTTGGCCAGGGAGTTTTAACGAGGCACCTAAAACATTCAATAAAATCTGGGTTTTGTTCATATATCCCATCAAATTTTAGTTCCCTACCACCTACTTAGATGGGCAGTCCTGGTCAAACATTTCATTTAATACTCTTTCCAATACTAGTTCCCTGCTACTTTCTTATGAAAACGGTCTTGGGTGAACACTTCATTTAAATATCCGCTCAAACACTACCATATACTAATATTGGCGGTCCCCGCCTCCTATTTTGAGAAGCAGTTGAGAGCAAATATATTTTTAGCATTTACTTCAAAACTTGCACGACTATATATCCAAAACTAACGCAAAACATAAAACAAAAGTAAACGGTCAAACGCGATGTAAAGAAAACGACATCATATATCACATTAGCAGAAAATTTAAACAGGCATAGATGTTCATAAGTAACAAAAGGTCAAAATTATTACAAACTTTAGCATAATTGAAAAAGTAAAATCAGTTGGTGGCAACATTTACATCATCTTGCATTTCGTCCATCTTCTCATCCACAGGATCAACATTTCACCTTCAGGCTCCTCCACTGATTGCTCCGCGCTCATCTCCTCTTCATCCACTAAGCGTCCATCAACGATATCTTTATTGATATCATAATTGGGATGAGAAGCGTCCACTTCCTTACAAAAGAAAGCTGCATGTCGTAAACCCATATTAAAACCATTAATATGCTCTTGGATTATATATTTCTTCAAGTCCTCTAACTCATTCTCAATATCGACATATTTTTCCTTCAACTCCTTATTATCCTCCTACAAATCTTTGATCTTTTCTTTCATTTTCTTATCTGAATACAAACACCTAACTTTCCACGTACCTAACTGTTTCCTTTCACCTGCCCATTCCTCCTTTTCCTTTTTCCAAGCCACCCTCTCCTCCTCGTACTTGGCCTTTAAATTTTTCAACTCTTCTTGGACTTCTTCTATTTTTGCTCTTCTCCCTTCCTTTATATCCCACTAAAGGAGGCTACCTACCATTCGACCTAAGATTAAGGTCTTACTATTAAACTCCAGCATGGACTTTATCACGGCATTAGGCCTCATATTATCTATGGAGGATATAATAGCCTTTGCTAGGTTGATGTCAATATCACGCCAAACGAATGTCTCTGGCAACTCTATTAAGCAACCTCAGGCTTTTTTATCCTAGATTTTGATCTTGACCCTAGTAGTTTAGCCCTAACCCTCTTCATGTCGTTCCCAATGCCTTTCTGAATGGGAATCGACGCCTTCCTCCTCGATCCCCCATGAACCTAAACCTCTACTAATGGCTCTTATAGGTTGGGAACTTCAGTATTCCCCGCATTTTTGGACTTCTCAGCTTGTTCCTTGCGTAAGGTCCCAAACAAATTCAAGTTTTTCTTCCCCAAGTAAGCCGTATGACCTACAAAATAAACATGTGTGGTTATCTCTCTCATACAAAACAGAGTAGAAGAAATAAAATATGATACCTTCCAAATCAACAACCGGATGCACCGATAAATAAACTCTAACTAAGCCCTTAATGGGCAACTTATTGCTAAACCTTCCTAGAATTTCTACTACTTCTTTGTCGACCGCTGATAACTCCCCTTCTTCATACCCTTAAATCACCGAGGATTATCCGTCAACCTAAATGGGAACTTGGTACTCCTATCCTCATTATAAAAATATGAACGTCCTGGTTCCTTTACAACAACATTAAAGAAATTGTCCTTGAAATGTTTGAAAGATTGTGAGAAAGCATCCAACATACTTATGCCTAGCCAGCTCACAAAAGACAACCGAGTAATTGGTTTTATTGGATGAGTATCATAAAAAATAATAAAGCATTCATGAGAAGGCTGGAGATATAGCGACTGACAAAACACTCGAAATGCCTACAAATATCCCTAGCTATTGGGATTTAATTGGGTAGGCATGACATTTAGTAGCTGTTAAAACCCTATTGGAAAATTGTCAAAAGGGATCCACATATGTAATTACGAAAAATGGAACATATACATATAGAAGAACCCTTATTCTGCCCTTCTTTGATCATGGCAAACACACTCAACAGTGTTAACCCGTTCCAATGAGACGATATCTGGGGAAGCATCCTTTTCAAAAAGAGGGACACAACCCAACCATGAATGAAGTAGGCAGGACCATATGAAAAGGGAATATTGAGTTCCCATTCACATCATGATTTTTCATTTTCACTAGGAACACTAACTAACCCCTCTCTTTTTGTCTTAATGCCTAGGGAAGATTTAAACATTAAGGTGCAATGGCATAAGCAATGGGGTGAAAAAAATTTGATAGAAAAGGCAGCAACAACATGGGCAAAACATGAACCTGACTTTAACCACCTGCTTGTCTGTTTGTTCTATCATGAAAATCCTAACGGATTTCAGGGACACTCTTTTTCTGTTCTAATTACTAGGGGTTGTTTTCCTTTTTATTTCACTATGGATGGTATAGTTGTGTTGAAACTCTTTGATGTGTTTTGCAGGTTTATCTGTGATCCTGGAGGACAATCTCCAAGCACCTTAATAATAAGAGATTTGCCTCTTCCATGATTCCAATCTCATTTATTTATATAATTTTATTTCTATCTTTAGACTATTCTAGTTTTGTGTGCTTTCAACACTTATGTTTGTGTGTTGGTTGTAGGTAATAAAGTGCAAAAATTAGAGGTCGAATTTTCCCCAACCCGGAGGCAATGATAGAGGCGTGGTTCAGGATTGTCACAAGGATTTTAGAGCAATTGATGGAATCATGTCCAAGACCTTAAAAGAGATCTCGGATTAGCTTCAGATTGTAGAACAAGAACTCTTTTATAATTTTTGTAATTGCTTGGGCTTTATCAGAACTTTAGTTGTGTTGGGACTTTTGGTGTTTCATCCCATAGTATATAAGCCATTGTGACACACTTTTGTATTCAGATTTGAGTTATATGAAAATTTGAGTTTTCTCTCAAGTCTCGAGGTTCTCCTCAAAACCACCGATCCTTATCTTTGAATCTCCGATTCAAAGTGGCGGATCTTCCTCACTTATCTTGGAACCTCCTCCAAGTGGCGTGATTTCCTCTCACTCTGCAAAAATCCCTAATTGACGTCCTCCATTTTCCCCCTTTTCGTTTTAGGGTTCACCCTATTTTCGTTCTAGACGAATTACAGCCCAAATCCGAGACGATCCTTCATCAAAAAAACCATTGGTTAGTATACTTTCAATCGGTCAAAAATAGAGTTAATCGATTGATTTTACTAGACAGATTATGTACTAGTATAATCAACCGATTGAAATAGAAAAATAGTCGACTGAAATACTGCAAAAAATGCAGAAATGCAGATTTGAGATTTGAACCAAGAACAATGTACAAGAATGATCAAGATAGGTTCTAATTGATTATGCAAACACGCTCAATGTTGTAGATGCCATCAAAACACTCAAGAATATGAAACAGATGATTTAAACTAAAGTTCTTTAAACTTTAAATGATTATAAAAGAGAGAAGGGTTAGAGAAAAGATTGGATAAGATTTTTATACTAGTTCACTCAAACCTGAGCTACATCCAGTTTGTCAAGGCAACTTGAGCCTGACTTTGCACTATTTCAAAAGATTTACAAAGTTTCCACTCTTTACACTTTCAAAATAAGCAAAAAACACACACAAGACTCTTGAATCACACAAGCATCACACCAGCACAACAAGAACCCTCTTGAAGACCTGGAAAACCACCAGGCACACACACACACAAAGCTTGAGAAAGATCAAACCTTAATGGTAGCACAACCCTCCCTACCACAAACCACCTTCTCCAAGCTTCAAACACAAGCCAAAAGCTCCAAGAATTGATCCAAGATCAATCTTCAACAACTGCAGTCTGAATAATCACGAAAGAGAGAGATTTCCCAAGTTTCTAGAACAATTTCGTGCTAAGAAAATGATCAAGTTACCTCTCTTTCAAAAATCACAGCTCTTATAGTCAAGCTGTTACGAAATTCAACAGGTTGATTTCCAAATCAATCGGTTGATTTCACTTGACTTAAATGAAATCAGTCGATTAGAAAATAAATCAACTGATTGAATAAGTCATAGTTTAATACTACTACAACCAACCTTTTAACCTATTGAAAAATCATTCAATAGACTAAAAGAGACATTTGAACCTGTTGAAAAACCATTCAACAGATTGAAAAACACAACAAAGACCAAATACATCAAATTAATGCTACAAGGTCTACAATGT
>Ga0214545_1009422_pt1 | contig 14896 bp, 6 predicted proteins | sample CNSS4metaG_FD_160064 | JGI IMG/M metagenome (GOLD analysis project Ga0214545, IMG submission 160064) | Root nodule microbial communities from cowpea collected in UCLA plant growth center, Los Angeles, California, USA - CNSS4 | ecosystem: Host-associated > Plants > Roots > Nodule | place: USA... | reverse complement strand
TATGTACATCCCCATACCCATCCCCATACCCAACTGAAAAAGTCGGGGATTCCCCATACCCATACCCATACCCAGTCAATGCGGGGATTCCCCGTCAAAACGGGGACGGGTTCGGACAATACCCACGAGGACGGGTTTATTTGCCATCTCTAATATTAAGTTCTTTTGGAAATGCAAGAGGAAAAAAGGGAGGTGCAGGATAAAATACTTAGGAGAAATCAAGTCCAACAATGTTGTTGGGCCTTATCTAATTTTACCTAATACTTGAATTTAAAATCTCTCTCAAAATAAATTATAATATTTTTCTAAAGGAATAAAACAATAAGGTAAACAAACTTACATGTTAAAGTGTCCCATAATCTTTTAATGAATAAAATAAAATCATACATAATAAATTGATCTCATCTATTCACACATGATACTAGGATTCTACATATTGGTTGTTAAATCCTAATGCCAGCCTCCAAAATACATTATTCTCTTATATGCCGATCTATTATATCATAATTTAATACTTGAATTATAATTTTTATTAATGTTATTTTTACATCAACTAAATGAAATTCCTACTGTTCCAACATAAATAAATAAGAGAGCAGTGAATGAAAATAAACATTAGTTGACTTAAAAATAAAAATTTCATACTGTGAAAAACAAAAATATAACAAAAGTAGTTTTAGAGTATTTAATTTAAAAAAAGAATTAACATAATATTCTTCACTGTTAATATTATTATTATTATTATTATTATTATTATTATTATTAAAACATGCACATAGTTAATCGAAATTGATAAAAAATGATAATAAAATAATCCGTTAAGGATATCCAATGATTAAGTTTTTATAAACCAAATGATTTGGCCTACGGTGAAAATACCATTTTAGTCCTCTGAATAGCACCGTTTTTGGATTTTTGGCCACATAAAGCATTTCTATCCGTATTTTTTATTATACATGCACTGTTCTCGGATTATATTTTTTCTCCAATAGTCTTCCATCCGAGTTCGTTTTACCTTCGCCCATGCCTTTTCTGGCAGATGAAGAAAAAGTGAAAAACAAAAACAAAAGAAAAGCAAACAGAACCTGGCTTTGGCGAAGTGGAAGAGAGAAAGGGTCTCGTAGAAAGGGCATTGCCGTAATTTCCCAAGCGACCCTCTCTCTTTCTTCCCCATGTTCCCATCCAACCACTTGAACACCAACACCATCAACAGCAACAGCGACACCACCTTTCTCTCCGTCGGTGGCGGTGGCAAGTGCAAGTTCTGGTTAATGGCCGCCGTGGCCTCGCCCTCTACTCCGGCGGTGCTTTTCACCGCTCTCGCCGGCGTCGCCATCGTCGCCGTGATTTTCTACGGCGCCAGTAGGTAAAACAGAAAATTTTTAGAAAATCAAATTAGAGCGTCCAAAACCCTAACTCCGATTCGTTCCACTTAGCCGAAGGGAAAAAAGCTTCTATGTGTATATATACATATAATTATATTTGTTCAAAAGATAGCAAGTATTGTTATTATTGTAATTATTATTATAGATTATAGATGAATCCTCGTGGACGAAGCCACAATCCATCTTCGAATTCGTCTCCTCCTCCTTCACCTTCTCCTAATTCTAATTCTTCTTCTTCATCATCCTCTTCTTCAACGTCGTCGTCTTGGACCCCTTTGCGTTCGGTTCTATTCGTTGTTTCCTCTTCCTCACCGGCTTCTTCTTCTCGTTCTCCCTTCCATCGGTGAGTTCCTCTCTCCCTTTCCTCTCTCTCTCTCTCTCTCTCCAATTTCATTTCTTTCTCTTACAGCTCTGAACGGTGTGTTTCGACTCACATTCTTCAATTGCTCTGTGTTTGTTATTTCCTGCCAGATCTCTGTTTCTCCGCATTCCCTAATTTTTTCCCCTCACCTTTTCATACACTAGAACATGTTATTCGAAATTGAAGCTCCTTTCCTTTATCCTGATCCATTTTAAATCAATCAACCAGATCAAGCTATGATTGCATTCGTGGATTCATGTGATAAGTTTCATTTTACAACAATTTATGCATTCATTTTTTCTTTTTCTATATCTTCACATCAACATAGGCTCCTCCCTTAAATAATATGAACTAAAAAATTTAGAATAGAAAAGGCTGAGTTAACACTAAATTGAGTTGCTAGTGAATTATAGGCCGAGGTTTGTACTTAGTAGTGTTGAAAGAACATAACTGATGCGAAACCTGATTTGTTTCTTTTTTTTCTTATGCAAGTGGAAAGAGGAATAATAATAGTGTGCAAGTTGGATTCATCTACAACTATATACATTTATGTGTTCTCATTCCTTACTCAAAACTCAACACGAATGTTTTCCTTGTAGAATTGTAGTTTGTGACATGCTAAAACTTGGCATGCTTTTTCAACCTCTTCACTGGGGAAAAAAAACCACAACTACTTGTAGAAGTTGTCGTTTCATGCTAGTGTACTGTTGTTTACTTGTGGAACAATGTCTTTCTATGCATTTTATCTTTTGGGATACAGTTGTATGTGCATTTTTCTGCAACTCTCGTTACTTTCATGATTAGTTGGCTCCTTATCCTCTATTCTCTAACCTGCAAGTAGTAATTAATTACCCCATGTTTTAGGGGCCGGCTTAAATCACCATGGTCACAAAGGAGAAGAAAACACGCTCTGTCATCTCACCAATGGAAATCCTTGTTTACAGAAGATGGTAAATTCTATGATGGTGGAAATAAGTTCCTGAAAAGAGTGCGCAGTGGAGTGAGTTTACCTATTCTTTTTATTGCACAGAATTATGTTTTATGAACTTATTTTTAGAATTAATTACATTGTTAATTTTTTATGCAGGGTGTTGATCCCAGTATTAGGGCTGAGGTTTGGCCATTCTTGCTTGGAGTGTAAGCTATTCATTTCTAGATGATAGTAGATCTTTACTACTTATTTACTTACATGATGAATTGTAATTATCTTTAAAATAATAGCTCTGCCTGGTTTTCTTCCCCATGTGTGCATTTGGAAGGAGAATGATTCATTGTTATTTCTTTCTTCCGGAATACTGGAATTTGATCATTTTCTTTTTCATCATGTATATATTTGAAATTTATTCATATAAAATTTGTACAACTTCTGATTATACTTTAAACATGCAGGTATGACTTAGGCAGCAACAAGGCCGAAAGAGATGTTATAAAAACTCAAAATAGGTGGGAATGCAAGTTCTATCTCCAAATGTTTGATTCTTTTTATTGCTTGTGCTCAATCCATCATGTATTGTTAGACTTAAAATGTATATTTTTTGGATTTTTACCTTCCTGAGAGGGGTGTTAGTGTTAACATCATTTTAATTTTATTCCATATCTTTATACACAGAAAGCAGTATGAAAAACTCCGCAGACAATGTCGGAAACTCATCAAGCAAAGTGATGAGAGAAATAAGTTAAATGAAGTTGGTGAAATCAGCTTTGAGGGAGATGGTAAACGTCTGTCTCAAGATTCTAGTTCTGCCAGTTCTGATGATGCAGCCAGTGCTAGGGAATCTCTTTCTAGTGAGGATAGAAGCCCTGATGTTGAGCATTCCGACGATCTGTCCAGTGCCCTGTTGGAAGGAGAAGATGTTCCTAATGTGAATAACGCTGATGCCTCTACATTGGATACTGATTTCTCTGATTCGGACTCCTCTGAAGGTCCTGAAGTAATTCAGGCAGTTCCTTCTGATGATGTTAAGGAACAAGACAATCCAGACAAAGCTTCCCAAGAAGTATCTTCTGCCACAAAAGCAAAAACCCCATCAAAGGCACCATCCAATGAAGATTTTTCCACCTGGCAACGAATTATCCGACTTGATGCAGTACGTGCCAATGCTGAATGGATGTCATGTTACCCATCTCAAGCCTCAGTATCAGACAGTAGGGCCCGTCGAAGTGCTGAGGCTGTTGGCTTGAAGGACTATGGTCACCTAGAGCCTGGCAGAATCTTCCATGCTGCTCGACTAGTTGCTATTCTTGAAGCATATGCCCTATATGACTCTGACATTGGCTACTGTCAAGGTATGAGTGACCTGCTATCTCCTATAGTTAGTGTTATATCAGAGGATCATGAGGCTTTCTGGTGTTTTGTTGGATTCATGAAGAAGGCACGGCAAAATTTTAGGCTTGATGAAGTGGGTATTCGCAGGCAACTGGATTTAGTCGCAAAAATAATCAAGTTTAAGGATGGCCACCTTTTTAGGCATTTGGAAAAGCTTGAGGCTGAGGATTGTTTTTTTGTCTATAGAATGGTGGTGGTAATGTTTCGAAGGGAATTGACATTTGAACAGACCCTGTGCCTATGGGAAGTGATGTGGGCAGATCAAGCGGCAATAAGGGCAGGTATTGGGAAATCTGCGTGGAGCAGAATTAGGCAGCGTGCTCCACCAACAGAAGATTTATTACTTTATGCAATAGCAGCTTCGGTGTTGCAGAGAAGGAAATTGATCATTGAGAAGTACAGCAGCATGGACGAGATCATTAAGGAATGCAATAGTATGTCTGGTCATCTTGATGTTTGGAAACTGCTTGATGATGCACATAACTTGGTGGTCATCCTGCATGACAAAGTAGAGACATCATTCTCATGACTCCAATAAAACACTCTACTTTTCATTGTTATGGTAAAAGAATTATCTTAGGATGCCGGATTTCTCCTCTTCATCTAAAATAAGCACCGGAGCTGCAAGAGCTTTTGCACTACTCTGAGTTCTGCTGCTTAAACATGTCACTGCTTATTTGCTTCATTTTGTGTCGATAACGGTGGCTAATGTGTGGATGGTTTCTTCAAATGGGAATGTTGTCTTTTTTTTATTGGAGTCGGAGATCTTTCCTTCTTGGGCTCTGCCAACATCCGTGCCATCTGAATATCTTCGAACCATTCTTCCCCTTCGTCTCGATGGTTGGTTTTCGAAGGTTAAGTGACTAGTTCAAATTCTTAAACGGTTAAGTGACTTAACTGGTCTTTAGATTCAACGACATCATTTAGCGTTTGATTGGATTAGTAACTATTAGTTTGAGTTTTCCTCGGAATCAATTAATTGTGGTCTTAATTTTTTTTTTAGGATAATAACATGTTAAAAGTGTAATGTTGGAAGACACGCTTCTCTAAAACATTTTTGTAACAGTTGGAAAAGTTCATTTTTATAATTTCTTATCAGTTCTGAAGAACCCTAGCTACCTTTTTTTTTTTTTTTCTTTTTTTTTTTTTTAAATTTACCTTTCATTTTGAAAATGGCTGCAATTTTTTATTTGCCCTCTACTAAGAACTGTTTTTTTATATGTTGGGAATTCTTGGCTGGATTACTAGTATAATCTCGTAAAAATTTAATTTTAAAATTGCGAGAGTAATTGCTTTATATTTTGTAGTTTTTTATTATTAGTTTAATCTTTAAATGTAGTTATTATCTATTATTATATTAAATTTTACAAAAAGGTTAAATGTAAAAGGGGTAAAAGAAGAGACTATTGGTATACCTGTTATGTTTCATTATTGTATAAGAGAGTGCCACCAATTAAGGCAGGAAAAAGAATACAGATATTTATTCATGCAAAGAAATCAAAATCAAAAAAGAAAAAGACTAACACCTCTTTCAAGTTGGAAGGATTGAAAGGCATATGACAAACATTCTAAGCTTGCATAGAAGAAAAAGAATGGTTCAACAACAACCGGAGATTTGGCGTAGAGAGTAGTAATCTATTTCAACGTGCTTAGTTCTTTTAAGAAATGAGATTAGAAACAATTTGAACCACAAACTTATTATCATAGTAAAGAATTATAAGAATTGCAACGGAAGGATTAGTGCTATGGAGAATTTGGAGAAGCTATTATACACTATTTTTTGCATTTCCATAAGATAATAGAGTTTTCCAAGAAGAAAGGTTTGAAAGAAACCTTCTAGTGTTAATGCGTGATCGCCAGAATCATTGAAACCTCAGAGGTTCAGATCATTTGAGACAAAATAATAACCACTATTCAAATGATTTTTTTTTTTTATCTATCTGAGAATTTGAAATGTTGCTTGATGATGCTATGTAGTTGGAGCATTCAAAAACTCACTAAGAAAATAATAGCATATGTGATATTAATTAGGTCTAGTATGTGAGGTAAATCAATTTATCAATAAGCCTTCTATAAATGGTAGCAACAAAAAGAGGAGTTCAGTTCTTGTGAGGTTTGAAAGTATGCTCTACGGAAATGTTGGAAGACTTGGCAACTAAAAGCCAATTTTATATCCTAGTAAGGTAAGAGCATATTTCGTTTGAACTCTTTCTTTTTTTTCATATTACAACTTCTAGACTAAGGAGGAAGTATTTCAAATCACCCAAATCCTATAACATCCCATTTTTTTAGCAATCTAAAACAACTAATAAAATAGGATATTTTATCCTAATGTTCAAAATAGATAATCATGTGTATATATTAATACAATCTTATAAACAATAGGACCTTCTGTCACTCTCACCATATAACACATTCTACTATATTTGAGTGTGAATGTTCATTAGAGTATCAGGATACCTCCTACTGCCTACCCTATGTCAATGCATACACTAACAAAATCAAGTACTAATCCTCCTTAGATCAACATCAACCATTCTCAACTCATTTTCACATAAGCAATCTCATATTACATTTCATATATTTATCTTATAGAAATTAATCATACTAGATACCTTCATACATATCAAAAATAGCAAATAGTAAAACAGGAGAATTCAGCGCTCAGCGCTAGGTTCCAACGCTCAGCGCCATTTGCCTTGCATTTTTCAGCGCTTAGCGCCAATTCCACCACTCAGCGCCCGTACCTAAAATCACTTCCAGACCTGCAAAGGTCTCAGCGCTCAAGCACCACTCGGCTAGCGCTCAATGCCAAACTTCTCGCACTTTTCAGCGCTCAATGTCAGATTCTGACACTTAGCGCCACACTAAAAAAAGAAAGCACCAAAGGTTTTGGTTTTTCTTGAGAAATCTGCTACTTGTTTTCATGACTCTAAATGGTACTTCCATTATAGATTTTGGTCCAAAAATAGTTCTAACCCAAGGAAGGTAATACCAATTAGAGTTATGACTCAAGAATCCATCTTTCTCAATTTACCCCAAATTCAAACAATACATTCACATCTCAATTCATTCAAAACACCAATCAATTCACCAATTCACAATAGTCAGGCTATCAATTCTAAATTATACCACAATTGTACCAAATAAAATCATCAGCTAATCAATTATTAGCTTCCCTTACTTGTTATCCTACTTAAACAACTTTACGAATGCCAAACACCTCTAACTCCATAGGATGTTCTATTTATACATAGAAACATCACAAGAACAATCAGGACATATTGTTATGATCACTAGTCAACAGAGACTCATACTGATGAATAAAACGATGCATGCAAGCGGAAGAGAGCTCACATGCAACAGAAAACAGAAATCGACCAAAAAAGAAGGCGGAAACTCAACTTACGCGAACGAAGAAACTAATTGGTCCAATTTGAAGAGCTCGTCGTGAGGATCACTCCTACGGTTTCAGATCTTCAATCAGGCGAATAGAGGGGGATAACTTCTAGAGAGAAGTTAGAGAACTTTAGAAAAGTGGTTTCTAGAGAGAGTGAGTTTTAAAATAATGAAAATCTTTTATAACAATTCTATTTATAATAAAACCTTTTAATATTAAAATATTCGAGTCTCACTATTTTTAAACCACTACTAGTCTTAGAATATCATTTTCTAGGGTTTTACAGATCCTTAATATCAAATTTTGTCGTTTTTTTTTACTATTTATTTATTTATGCTAAGTTTGAACATATGAGAAGCAAAACATCAACATAACATAGGTGAGAATTGAAAGTGAATCCTTGACTCATTTATTTGGTGGCAATAGAACACTCACACTTGGGTTGTGTGAAACAAGATTTGCATATAAAGTTGACACAACTTTGTATTATTGATTTGCTTAGCACAAATTTTGTAACTTGCAAACATGATTGAGAGAAGGAACAATAATCCTTTGGAGGAGGTTACATGCAAACTTCCTCATCGAAGTTTCTGTGTAAAATGGTTATATTGACATCTAAATGTTTAAGGCGTCCTAGGAGAAGACTAATAATAATGATTTTAATTATAGGGTTAAAAGTTTCAAGATAATAAAATCCATGTACTTGAGTGAATCCACCAATTTGGCTTTATGCCTTTCTACAGTATCATTGGCATGTAATTTGGTTTTAAAAGTCCACTTACAATTGATTGGTTGTTTTCTAGAGGGTAAAATGGTAGCAATCCAACTTTTATTTACTTGTAATTCTATTTTAATGGCTTCTCTTCAATACTACATATGATTTCTTATTTTCAAATGGTTAACTTAGGTGAGGTTGAAATGCTAAGAGTGAAGTTTTTGTAGTTTGGGGGAAGATATTAGTAGGATAGATGATTGGATATAGGCAGGGCTGGCTCAAGGCCTTGTTAGTTTTGAAATGGTGATTTAAGACAAGAAGGGGGGTTGAATTGGCTATTTAAAAGTTTTTCAAAAGCTTAAAACTCTTTTCAATTGAATCAAATAGACTGGAAAGTGAGGGTATAAAAGCAGCGGACCAGTACACTTTCAATTAGTGAAAAAATAAAACAGTAGACTAATTTGTTCTTGAAATATGAAATAGTCGATTAAAAAGACAAATTTGTCCGCTAAAATACTAGGAATTTATGTAGAATACAGAATTCCCAGATTTAACTCAAACAACAATCTTTTACATACAAGACTTGTTCCAATCAATGTTTTTAACTATTATACCGCCTCAAATTACATAAGAACGCATTAAAACACAGCAAAGAGTGGATTACTTGATTTTCTTGAGACTTTAAAGTGATTCAAAGTGAGTGAGAAGAAATAAAGAGAATTGCACAGTTGTTTTTATACTGGTTCACTCAATCACAGAGCTACATCCAGTTTTCCAGGACAACCTGAGTCTGGTTTCTACTGTATTCAAAAGTTTTACAAATCAAACACCAAGATTAGACTTTTGAACAAAAAAACCACACAATATTTTTTACTCACACAAAAATCTAGACAACTACCCTGCAAGATTCATACTTATAGGCCTGAAATCACATCAGGCAACCAACCAGAGGCACAAGAACATCCAAACCTGATGGTGGTTGTCCCTAGCCAACCATACATGTGTTCTTCAAGCTACTCATAATCCAAAAAGCCTCCAAGATCAACCACGATCTTCAAACTTCACGTTGCAGCTGTGTATTACAGAGAGAGAGAGAGAGAGAGAGAGAGAGAGAGAGAGAGTTTTCCATAAAAGAATGACAAGATTTCGTGCTCAAAAAATCATAAACTTACTTTTGCTCTAGAAAACACAACATATATAGTTTGGTTTAAGTGAAATCAGTTAATTGAATTTTCCATACAATCAGCTGATTTCACTTGACTTAAGTGAAATCAGTCGATTGAAAAATAATTCAACTAACTGAATTTTTTCATACCAAAAACTATACTCAAGCCTTTTAACCTGTTCAAAAAAGATAAATTTATTAACAAAAAGGAAGATATGAAGATTATACTATCTTGAAGATTCTATCAATCGAAGGTCTTAATGTTAAATGGTAATATATGAATTAAAGCATGAAGACCGAAGAAGAAATCCAAAGAAGGAAAGAAAGAATAATTCAAGACAAGGAAGATCGTTAGACGAATAAAGTGAAACAACATATACTAAATGAGTAAAGATCATTAGACGAGTCAAGTCAACAACAGAAGTTGAATGTCAGATGTCTCTACTAGATGAGAATTTTCATTAGACGACTCTAATGAAAGATTGACCAAAAGTTAATCATATATTAGACGACTATAATGATTAGATGAATCAAGATGAGTTGATCATACTACATTAAAAAGTCAACAAGTCGCTAGGTAATACAAGACCCAAGTCTAAAATGATGAATGAAATCTGACGTTGAAATTGATGATTTAATCAACAAAGAGAACATCAAGATCATCATATTACAAGTCGTGAATTAGTAGATCAACACCGATTGAAGATTTAAGTGAAGATATATTTAAATGATATCAACATTGATTAAATATCTTATTGAAGATAAATATATAAAGGAAAACCTCTCTAATTAAAGATTATGAATATTGTCATATTATTTTCAACCAATCACAACCAAGGAAAATACTCTGCAGATTAAAGAATATAAGAGAATACCCAGAAGATTAAATCTAGAACATTACAAAATTAATTTTAGTTTGAAGAATTGTATGCAAAGTTAATGCAAAGATGATTGCAAAATAAGCTAGAGTGGATGAAAATTAAGGATGCGAAAATAATGTTATTTTAAGGACTTTATGTATAGTTATAAAGATACATTAAATATAGAGTTCAAAGAAAGGTCACGTAGACATGGGAAAAGAAGGTACTAATATGTTTATCCTATATTGATGTACACAATTAGTTAGGTATAAATAAATCACAAGCCTCATACTCTATTGTCGACCATCCTCCTAACTATACTTTTAGACCAAGAAGGTGTGGGGTAGCAAACACATTGTATCTGTAGGATTGTACTACCTACTAGTACTATCCATATAGGCATAAGACCACTACAACCCAAAAGGTATAATGGAAGGGTTTAAGTGCTTCGAGTACTTAAATAATTATTATGCGATAAGTTTGAACTCAAAATATATAAATATGATTATTACATGATTGATAATTGTGTAAGATCTCGAACTCAAAATATATGGACATGATTTTTTTTTTAACAAACTTGATTTATTTTGGCATGATTAGTTATGATTCATGAAAATCTAAAATTTTAAGAATTTATTTCATTCAATTGCAAATTCATTTGAGTAATGTTGTTGTCAACTTGGAGATGTTATTATAGAGCTTTAGAGGTAAGGGAAAAACTTAGGTTTACTTTCTTTGTTTTTCAAAGGAAAAACTTGAGGACCTAAATTGTAGTGATGAGAATAATCTACTTGACTTTTCATGTAACCCTTAACGTTGTTAAATTTTAGGTTAATATTGTTTAGCTTGTTTTGTGATGTATTTTAAATTTAAATTAGGATTAAATATGGTTTTATTTCCTGAACTTTGTTGCGAAAATGTAATTCGTCCCTATATGAAACTTTGATACAATTTGGTCCTTAAACTATAAAAGTGAATGAATCTAGTCCTTTTAACCCAATTATGTTAAATTTGTTTGATGTGTCAAACAAGTTTCTCAACAGATATTGAAGCGGGAATGTGTCAAACGGTTGAAATAACTCAAATGCTAGCATGAAACGCGTTCGACACACTACAAAAAAAAAATTGTTAAATACGACGGTTATTTGGGGTATAAAATGGCGGTTTTGACTGCCATATTTTGCGCGTATGGCGGGTACGGGTACCGCCATATATCCTGCCACCACAATGAATAATATGGCGGTCTTGGACGAAACGCCACAACACCCGCTATTAAATGCATTGCGCAAATAATGGCAGTTCAAACCGTCACATTTTGTGCACAAATAATGACAGTTAAAACCGTCTTAATTTGTTTATTTTAAAGAATTATCATGTACAATACAACACCTAGAAATGCCATTATTTGCACTGTATGAATGCGTTATACAACGTTTCAACTACCATAATTTGAATGTGATTTTTTTTTATATTATTTTTATGTAACCTACTTTCGATTATTATTGAACCTGTTCTCCATAAAATTAAAAAATTATAGGCAACATCTTGATCATTAATACTTTCATTCATAATTCATATTTCATATTTAAAAAGTTGATATTATGAAAGATCATCCAAAAGTTTTCACATTAAAAACAAAAGCCAAAAAAAAATCTAAAACATTATTATAATACATTTTGCTAAATTTCTATAATTATGTTTCTAACTTGTCTTTTCTACCCCGTTTGATCTTCTTATACCAATAGGTGATGGAGCACCACTTCCAACATCGAGTACCTAGAATAAAAAAAAACTTATAACTTATTCAAATTTCATTTTGTATATTATAATAAACTTATGTAATTTGTTAAATAAACATAAGTGATATATATATATATATATATATATATATATATATATATATATATATATATATATATATATATAATAAAAATAAAATCACAATTGGCCTCACCTAATTATATAAACCATATGAAACCCAACTAGGTTCAATATAAATAGGCCAGCAGAATAAAAGGTTCAACCAACTGGCAAAGAACAAATGTTACTATAATAATACATTAATAATAATGAGCCAATAAAAGAAAATATAAATTAAAGTACATTCTCTTCATTCAAAATATATTCAATGATAATTCATTTCTACTTATAAAATATTCCAAAAGTACATAAAAATCTTTCATCTTTTAATCATAAAATATCACAACTATAGAAACTTTGACACTGCACAACCATATGAATAATGACGCTATAGTGTATTCAATATTGGAGAACACAAGAGCATGAGGTAAAGGCTGCTAAGTGCATTGATGAGTGATAAAGGTTTATTGGTATCTAACATTTGGGAATATAGTGGAATTGAGCCTAAGATAGCTAGGGCATGAGAGAAAAATATAAACAGAAACCACATGAAAGAATTGATTAAATAGAGGATACCCCAATAGTTAGAGAAAAAGGTGGATTAAAACCAAAGAGATTCAAAATAAAACTGATGAAAAGGCTCTATGATAAAATGGATTCTTTGAAGAATTGGTTTAGCACAAAACATAATATTTAGCCAACTCCACCTAGTGGCAAATGTTTGTTGTTGTTGTTGTAACTTAAAACTTACAATATACCATTTATTTGTATTTTAACATACCTCAGGTGACAACGTTACTCTCTCCCTAGTTAAAGAAACCAAAACAAACAAATAGAAAACCCTCCCAAACAAACAAAATTATGGTCCAATGTCCTTTAAATAACATCATCTGTCTTCAAAATTTAAAATGTGAACATTATACCAAATATGAGAACTATTTACTAGGCAAATCTCAAAGTTGTTTTGGCAGGGAATTCCCAATTTTCCCACTCGGATTCTCAATCATCTATTGAAGGGTGTCACCACCTTTTTTTTACAAATTCTATAACTCCTCTAATATTGAATAACCTGTAAGAAACGTAAAGGAATCCCAGGATGAAATTATAACATGAATTTCTTTGTTCCATGTTGAAAGCTTTAGGAATTAGTAACAGGTGTCTATTAGTCATCAACGGTGTGCATGCTGCATCCTAGAATGGGTACATATTTCTAAAACATCTCATAAAATAGATCAGTACAATTCCCCACCACCCCTACCTAAAAAGGGTTCATATCAATAAAAATAAAAACCAATTTCCATATTCAAGTTCACTCTTCTATGATCCTATGTGCATAATTCCAAGCACATTGTATGCAAGATTTTTACTTAGAGAAAGTAGAAAATTGTAGAGGGATTACTTTAAAGCTCTAGTTTGTAGAGAGTGTCTATTACAATTAAATCTACTGTAACATAGAAAGAAAAACAGAGAAAAGAAAACTAGCAGAGAATTTATGAAAGATCTTCTTGTTATTCATAGACCAGAATGTTGGCTTTTATATACAGGGAACATCTAACAGAAAGGAATATATTCTCTAGAGCTGAGCTGTCACAGTGGTTATAACCGTATAACAAATACAAAATCTAAGTCAAAACAGAATTGCATAATATAATTCTATATACTCTAACATTCCCCCTCAAACACAAGATTATTGAAAGGAATCAATAACATTGAGTTTGTGACGTAAGATATAGAACCGAGCTTGAGAGAGGGATTTGGTGAGGATGTCAGCAACTTGATCAGTAGCAGGGATGTGGGAGACAATTAAAGAGAGATCCAAAACCTTTTCTCGAACAAAGAAGATGTCTAATTCCATGTGCTTTGTGCGAGAATGTAGAACTGGATTATGACTCAAAGCGACAGTACTTTGATTATCACAATAGATGACCGGTGTGGCACACACAATTTTTAACTCTTTAAGAAGAGATTGCAACCATAAGAGCTCAGAAGCAGTGATAGCAAGGTTGCGATATTTGGCCTATGCACTGGACCGAGCAACTAAAGTTTGTTTCTTAGACCACCAAGAAACCAGATTTTTACCAAAATAAATACAAGCACCTGAAGTGGACCTTCTGTCATCAATATCTGAGGCCCAATCAGCGTCACAGAAAGCAGTGAGAGTATACTGGGTAGAACTAGGAGCAGGTTGAAGATGTAACCCATAAGAAAGAGTACCCTTTAAATAGCGCAGAATGCGTTTGACAGCTTTCCAGTGATCAGATAAAGGTTGAGACATGAATTGGCAAACTTTATTGACACTAAAGCCAATCTCAGGTCTGGTTATAGTGATATATTGCAAAGCACCCACAATGGATCTGTAGAGAGCAGGATCATCAAAGTAGTCAGAGCCATACTTGGAAAGTTTGAGGCCACCTTGAAGAGGAGTGGAAATGCCTTTAGCTTCTGTCATGCCAGCTTTGACAAGGAGATCACGAATGTATTTGGTTTGACAGAGAAAAAGAGAGCCATTAGGAAGATGTTTTACCTCAATACCCAAAAAATACTCAAGATCACCAAGTTGTTTAAGAGCAAAAACAACATGCAGTTTGGATATTATAGATTGCAGCAACACAGCAGAAGACCCAATGAAAATTATGTCGTCAACATAGATAAGCACATAAACACAATCAGAAGCAGTAGTGAGAACTAACAGAGAGGGATCACACTTGTTGTGAACAAATCCAAAACTGACCAAGGTAGAGAGGTAAGTCTGTCATACCAAGCGCGTGGGGCTTGTTTTAAGCCATAGATGGAACGATGAAGTTTGCAAACAAGAGAGGAATCA
>Ga0214545_1009419_pt1 | contig 14900 bp, 8 predicted proteins | sample CNSS4metaG_FD_160064 | JGI IMG/M metagenome (GOLD analysis project Ga0214545, IMG submission 160064) | Root nodule microbial communities from cowpea collected in UCLA plant growth center, Los Angeles, California, USA - CNSS4 | ecosystem: Host-associated > Plants > Roots > Nodule | place: USA... | reverse complement strand
ATTAAAAATCGTAAACATTCATAAATATAATGATGAACATTATAAAGTCTATGTCCAAATGAGAAATTGATTCCATGAAGAGTCGTCTAATGCTAGAATACAACCATAATACGTGTTGCAGATTTTCATGCTTGATTCTTGTCTTGTGCATCGTTGTGAGAGTTATGGTGATTAATGTGTTTTAAATTTTGGGGTGAATTTTTCGTCATCGTTCACAAAACGATGATGATGAAGATGATTCTTAGCTCTACATTTTTTCATGATATTTTTCGATTAAGAAATCTTGTTTAGGCAGCTTTTTTTATTAAAAGCTTAGACATTCGTAAATATAATGAAGAAGATTATAAATTTCATAATCAAATGAATAAATCAATTCGCGAAGTGCACCAGTGGTCTAGTGGTAGAATAGTACCCTGCCACGGTACAGACCCGGGTTCGATTCCCGGCTGGTGCTTGTGGGTGTGAGCTATGATGTATAATGTCTTTTCAATTGATGGGTCAATTGTACGTCATCGTTCACAAATCGATGACGTTGAATATGATTCTGAGCTCTTCATTTTTTGTTGATATTTTGCGATCAAGAAATCTTGTTTAGGGAGTTTTATTTTCTAAAAGCTTAGACATCTACATATATAATGAAGAAGATTTTAAATTTTATAACAAAATGAATAATTCCACTCACATAATGCACCAATGGTCTAGTGGTAGAATGGTACCCTGCCACGGTACAGACCGTGGATCGATTGTCGACTGGTGCATGTGAATTTGAGCTGTGATGCTTCATGTGTGTTCAGTTGATGGGTCAATTTTCCGTCATCAGTCACAAATCAATGATGTTGAACATGATTCTCAGCTTTTTTTTTCTTCTTTATTTTTTGCGATTAAGAAATCTCATTAGTGATTAATATTAGTCTTTTATTTAATGCCACTTTTTTAATTTCAATAAGAAAGTGAACTATAAAAAAAATGTTTATATAGCTCATAAATTTTTAACTAAAGAAGCAACCTTTCACATTCTTGTTCATTTTTGCTTTTTAAATTTTTGTCCTTAATACATAATGATAGTGTGTGCTAAGGATAAGAGTGGATTCAATATTTTAAAACATAAAAAAGGTATAATACTTGTATAGTTTTATTTATTAAAAATCGTAAACATTCATAAATATAATGATGAACATTATAAAGTCTATGTCCAAATGAGAAATTGATTCCATGAAGAGTCGTCTAATGCTAGAATATAACCATAATACGTGTTGAAGATTTTCGTGCATGATTCTCTTCTTATGCATCATTGTGAGAGTTGTGGTGATTAATGTGTTTTAAATTTTGGGGTGAATTTTTCGTCATCGTTCACAAAACGATGATGATGGAGATGATTCTTAACTCTACATTTTTTCATGATATTTTTCGATTAAGAAATCTTGTTTAGGCAACTTTTTTTATTAAAAGCTTAGACATTCGTAAATATAATGAAGAAGATTATAAATTTCATAATCAAATGAATAAATCAATTTGCGAAGTGCACCAGTGGTCTAGTGGTAGAATAGTACCCTGCCACGGTACAGACCCGAGTTCGATTCCCGGCTGGTGCATGTGGGTGTGAGCTATGATGTATAATGTCTTTTCAATTGATGGGTCAATTGTACGTCATCGTTCACAAATTGATGATGTTGAACATGATTCTGAGCTCTTCATTTTTTGTTGATATTTTGCGATCAAGAAATCTTGTTTAGGGAGTTTTATTTTCTAAAAGCTTAGACATCTACATATATAATGAAGAAGATTTTAAATTTTATAACAAAATGAATAATTCCACTCACATAATGCACCAATGGTCTAGTGGTAGAATGGTACCCTGCCACGGTACAGACCGTGGATCGATTGTCGACTGGTGCATGTGAATTTGAGCTGTGATGCTTCATGTGTGTTCAGTTGATGGGTCAATTTTCCGTCATCAGTCACAAATCAATGATGTTGAACATGATTCTCAGCTTTTTTTTTCTTCTTTATTTTTTGCGATTAAGAAATCTCATTAGTGATTAATATTAGTCTTTTATTTAATGCCACTTTTTTAATTTCAATAAGAAAGTGAACTATAAAAAAAATGTTTATATAGCTCATAAATTTTTAACTAAAGAAGCAACCTTTCACATTCTTGTTCATTTTTGCTTTTTAAATTTTTGTCCTTAATACATAATGATAGTGTGTGCTAAGGATAAGAGTGGATTCAATATTTTAAAACATAAAAAAGGTATAATACTTGTACAGTTTTATTTATTAAAAATCGTAAACATTCATAAATATAATGATGAACATTATGAAGTCTATGTCCAAATGAGAAATTGATTCCATGAAGAGTCGTCTAATGCTAGAATACAACCATAATAGGTGTTGCAGATTTTCGTGCTTGATTCTCGTCTTGTGCATCGTTGCGAGAGTTATGGTGATTAATGTGTTTTAAATTTTGGGGTGAATTTTTCGTCATCGTTCACAAAACGATGATGATGAAGATGATTCTTAGCTCTACATTTTTTCATGATATTTTTCGATTAAGAAATCTTGTTTAGGCAGCTTTTTTTATTAAAAGCTTAGACATTCGTAAATATAATGAAGAAGATTATAAATTCCATAATCAAATGAATAAATCAATTCGCGAAGTGCACCAGTGGTCTAGTGGTAGAACAGTACCCTGCCACGGTACAGACCCGGGTTTGATTCCCGGATGGTGCATGTAGGTGTGAGCTATGATGTATAATGTCTTTTCAATTGATGGGTCACTTGAGGTCATCGTTCACAAATTGATGATGTTGAACATGATTCTGAGCTCTTCATTTTTTGTTGATATTTTGCGATTAAGAAATCTTGTTTAGGGAGTTTTATTTTCTAAAAGCTTAGACATCTACAAATATAATGAAGAAGATTATAAATTTTATAACAAAAGGAATAATTCAACTCACAAAATGCACCAATGGTCTAGTGGTAGAGTGGTCAAATTTACGTCATCAATCACAAATTGATGATGTTGAACATCATTCTCAACTATTTTTTTCTTCTTCATTTTTTGCGATTAAGAAATCTCATTAGTGATTAATATTAGTCTTTTATTTAATGTTACTTTTTTAATTTCAATAAGAAGGTGAACTATAAAAAAATGTTTATATAGCTCATAAATTTTTAACTAAAGAACCAACCTTTTAAATTCTTGTTCATTTTTGGTTTTTAATTTTTCTTCCTCAATACATAATGATAGTTTGTTCTAAGGATAAGAGTGGATTCAATATTTTAAAACATAAAAAAGGTATAATACTTGTAAAGTTTTATTTATTAAAAATCGTAAACATTGATAAATTAAATGATGAACATTATAAAGTCTATGTCTAAATGAGAAATTGATTCCATGAAGAGTCGTCTAATGCTAGAATACAACCATAATACGTGTTGCAGATTTTTGTGCTTGATTTTCGTCTTGTGCATCGTTGTGAGAGATATGGTGATTAATGTGTTTGAAATTTTGGGGTGAATTTTTCGTGATCGTTCACAAAATGATGATGAAGTACATGATTCTAAGCTCTACATTTTTTCATGATATTTTTCAATTAAGAATCTTGTTTAGTGAGCTTTTTTTATTAAAAGCTAGACATTCGTAAATATTATGAAGAAGACTTTAAATTCCATAATCAAATGAATAATTCAATTCACGAAGTGCAAAAATGGTCTAGTGGTAGAATAGTACCCTGCCACGGTACAGACCCGGGTTTGATTCCCGGCTGGTGCATGTGGGTGTGAGCTGTGATGTATAATGTCTTTTCAATTGATGGGTCAACTTTATGTCATCAATCAAAAATCAATGATGTTGAACATGATTCTCAGGGTTTTTTTTTCTTCTTCATTTTTTGCGATTAAGAAATCTCATTAGTGATTAATATTAGTCTTTTATTAAATATTACTTTTTTAATTTAAAAAAGAAGGTGAACTATAAAAAAAATGTTTATATAGCTCATAAATTTTTAACTAAAGAACCAACCTTTAACATTCTTTTTCGTTTTTGGTTTTTTATTTTCGTCCTCAATACATAATGATAGTGTGTTCTAAGGATTAGAATGGATTCAATATTTTAAAACATAAAAAAAGGTATAATACTTGTACAGTTTTATTTATTAAAAATCGTAAATATTCATAAATATAATGATGAACATTATAAAGTCTATGTCTAAATGAGAAATTGATTCCATGAAGAGTCGTCTAATGCGAGAATACAACCATAATACGTGTTGCAGATTTTCGTGCTTGATTCTCGTCTTGTGCATCGTTGTGAGAGTTATGTTGATTAATGTGTTTTAAATTTTGGGGTGAATTTTTCATCATCGTTCACAAAATGATGATGAAGAACATGATTCTTAGCTCTACATTTTTTCATGATATTTTTTGATTAAGAAATCTTGTTTAGGCAGTTTTTTTTATTAAAAGCTTAGACATTCGTAAATATAATGAAGAAGATTATAAATTCCATAATCAAATGAATAATTCAATTCACGAAGTGCACTAGTGGTTTAGTGGTAGAATAGTACCCTGCCACGGTACAGACCCGGGTTCGATTCCCGGCTGGTACATGTGGGTATGAGCTATGATGTCTAATGTCTTTTCAATTGATGGCTCAATTGTACGTCATCGTTCACAAATCGATGATGGTTAACATGATTCTGAGCTCTTCATTTTTTGTTGATATATTGCAATTAAGAAATCTTGTTTACGGAGTTTTATTTTCTAAAACCATAGACATCCACAAATATAATGAAGAAGATTATAAGTTTGATAACGAAATGAATAATTCAACTCACAAAATGCACCAATGGTCTAGTGGTAGAGTGGTTAAATTTACGTCATCAATCACAAATTGATGATGTTGAACATCATTCTCAACTTTTTTTTTCTTCTTCATTTTTTGCGATTAAGAAATCTCATTAGTGATTAATATTAGTCTTTTATTTAATGTTACTTTTTTAATTTCAATAAGAAGGTGAACTATAAAAAAATGTTTATATAGCTCATAAATTTTTAACTAAAGAACCAACCTTTAAAATTCTTGTTCATTTTTTGTTTTTAAATTTTCTTCCTCAATACATAATGATAGTTTGTTCTAAGGATAAGAGTGGATTCAATATTTTAAAACATAAAAAAGGTATAATACTTGTAATGTTTTATTTATTAAAAATCGTAAACATTGATAAATTAAATGATGAACGTTATAAAGTCTATGTCCAAATGATAAATTGATTCCATGAAGAGTCGTCTAACGGTAGAATACAACCATAATACGTGTTGCAGATTTTTGTGCTTGATTCTCGTCTTGTGCATCGTTGTGAGAGATATGGTGATTAATGTGTTTGAAATTTTTGGGTGAATTTTTCGTCATCGTTTATAAAACGATGATGAAATACATGATTCTAAGCTTTACATTTTTTCATGATATTTTTCAATTAAGAAATCTTGTTTAGGCAGCTTTTTTTATTAAAAGCTTAGACATTCGTAAATATTATGAAGAAGATTATAAATTCCATAATCAAATGAATAATTCAATTCACGAAGTGCACCAGTGGTCTAGTGGTAGAATAGTACCCTGCCACGGTACAGACCCGGGTTTGATTCCTCGTTGGTGCATGTGGCTGTGAGCTCTTATGTCTAATGTCTTTTCAATTGATGGGTCAATTGTACGTCATTGTTCACAAATCGATGATGTTGAACGTGTTTATGAGCTCTTCATTTTTTTTTGATATTGCGATTAAGAAATCTTGTTTACGGAGTTTTATTTTCTAAAACCTTAGACATCCACAAATATAATGAAGAAGATTATAAGTTTTATAACAAAATGAATAATTCAACTCACAAAATGCACCAATGGTCTAGCTGTAGAATGGTACCCTGCCATGGTATAGACCCGGGTTTCGATTGTCGGCTGATGCATGTGAATTTGAGCTATAATGATTCATGTATGTTCAGTTCATGGGTCAATTTTATGTCATCAGTTAAAAATCAATGATGTTGAACATGATTCTCAGGTTTTTTTTTCTTCTTCATTTTTTGCGATTAAGAAATCTCATTAGTGATTAATATTAGTCTTTTATTTAATGTTACTTTTTTAATTTCAATAAGAAGGTGAACTATAAAAAAATGTTTATATAGCTCATAAATTTTTAACTAAAGAACCAACCTTTCACATTCTTCTTCATTTTTGGTTTTTAAATTTTCGTCCTCAATATTTAATGATAGTGTGTTGTAAGGATAAGAGTGGATTCAATATTTTAAAACATAAAAAAGGCATAATACTTGTAAAGTTTTATTTATTAAAAATCGTAAACTTGATAAATATAATGATGAACATTATAAAGTCTTTGTCCAAATGAGAAATTGATTCCATGAAGAGTCGTCTAAAGCTAGAATACAACCATAATACGTGTTGCAGATTTTCGTGCTTGATTCTCGACTTGTGCATCGTTGTGAGAGTTATGGTGATTAATGTGTTTTAAATTTTACATTCGTGTTCGTCCTCAACACATAATGATAGTGTATTCTAAGGATAAGAGTGGATTCAATATTTTAAAACATAAAAATGGTATAATACTTATAAAGTTTTATTTATTAAAAATCGTAAACATTCATAAATATAATGATGAACATTATAAAGTCTATGTCCAAATGAGAAATTGATTCAATGAAGAGTCGTCTAATGCTAGAATACAACCATAATACGTACAGACCCGGGTTCGATTGTCGGCTGGTGCATGTGAATTTGAGCTATGATGATTCATGTTTGTTCAGTTGATGTGTCAATTTTACGTTATCAGTCACAAATCGATGATGTTGAACATGATTCTCAGGTTTTTTTTTTTCTTCTTCATTTTTTGCGATTAAGAAATCTCATTAGTGATTAATATTGGTCTTTTATTTCATGTTAGTTTTTTAATAGCAGGGTTAAGTATATAAAAAAGGTTTATATTTCTCACATATTTTAAACTAAAGAACCAATATTTCACATTCTTATTCGTTTTTTGGTTTTTAAATTTTTGTCCTCAACATATATTGATAGTATATTCTAAAGATAAGAGTGGGTTCACTGTTTAAAAACATAAAGAAGGTACAATACTTCAAATGTTTTATTTGTTAAAAATCTCAAACATTCATAAACATAATGACGAACATTATAAGGTTTATGTCGAAATGAGAAATTGATTCCATGAAGCGCTAGTGGTGTAGTGGTAGAATACTACCCGACTAGGTATTGTACATCTTCGGGCTTGATTCTCGGCTTGTGCATCGTTGTGAGACTTATGGTGATTAATGTGTTTTAAATTTTTGGGTCAATTGTTCGTCATCGTTCACAAAACGATGATGAAGAATATGATTCTAAGCTCTACATTTTTTCATTATATTATGCGATTAAGAAATCTTGTTTAGAGAGTTTTATTTATTAAAAGCTTAGACATTCGTATTTATAATAAAGAAGATTATAAATTCCATATCCAAATGAATAATTCAACCCACGAAGTGCACCAATGGTCTAGTGGTAGAATGGTACCCTGCCACGTTACAGACACGGATTCGAATCTCGGGTGGTGCTTGTCGGTTTGAGCTATGATGATTCATGTTTGTTCAGTTGATGGGTCAATTTTACGTCATCAGTCACAAATCGATGATCTAGAATATGATTCTCAACTATTTATTTCTTCTTCATTTTTTGCAATTAAGAAATCTCATTAGTGATTAATATTAGTCTTATATTTAATGTTAGTCTATTAATTTCAATCCCAAGGTGAATAATAAAAAATGTTTATATAGCTCACAAATTTTATACTAAAGAACTAATCTTTCATATTCGTGTTTGTTTTCTGTTTTTAAAATTTTTTTCCTCAATACATAGTGATAGTGTATTCTAAAGATAAGAGTGGGTTCAATATTTTAAAACATAAAGAAGGTATAATACTTATAAAATTTTATTTATTAAGAAGCTTAAAAATTCATAAATAAAATGATGAACATTATAAAATCTATGTCCAAATGAGAAATTGATTTAATGAGGCACTAGTAGTCTAGTGGTAGAATACTTCCCTACTACGTACTATAGATGTTCGTGCTTGATTCTCAGCTTGTGCATCGTTGTGAGAGCTATGGTGATTAATTTGTTTTTTAAATTTATGGGTCAATTGTTCGTCATTGTTCACAAAACGATCATGAAGAACATGATTCTTGTTAGAAATATTTTAATATAATTTAAAAAATAAAAAATAAAAATAAAAAATTTATTATTGCTCATGTTTTTATAGACCTTTAATTTATGGGTTAATGTTTTTTATGGTTAACGACTATATTCTTATTACAATTTACTCATTTGTCTCCCTTTTCTACCTATAAATACCACCTAGGTGCATGGGGAAAAAACAACAACAACAAAACAACCACAAATACTAGAGTTTTCTCAGAAGTGTTCTTCTTTTCTTCTCTATATTATCTTTAAGACAGTGGTGTTCATAAGGTTCGGAGATCCTTCGCTGCACTTGATCAATCTGACGGGTTGTTGTATCTTGGGAGAGAAACACATTTTATTTGAAACACATATGATTGTATATTTGTTTAGCCTTGTGCAGTAAGGGCGTTTTCTGTCTAAGGATAGCGTTATGTATGCCTCAACCCAGGCTATTTCTACTCCTTTTCTCATTTACTTTTTATCTCTTTATTGTTATTATAATTGTTGATCTCTTATTAATATTCATTGTTTAATATATATTCTTAGTATTATTATTGATTTAATAATTATTATTAGGGTTAAGTAAGTTTTTAGTCACTGAACTTTTGCCAAAAATTGGAATTTATTGTTGGTCGAACTTTGATAAATTTTGGTCTCAAAACTTTAAAAATGAATGAATATAGTCCTTTTAAACCAATTACGTTGACTTTTTTCAATATGTGGAATGTGTTTCATGTTAATATTGGAGTTGTTTACGCCGTTTGACACATTCTCGGCTCAATATTTACTGAGAAATGTGTTCGAAACCTAAAAAAAGTTAACAAAACTGGGTTAAAAGGACTACATTCATTCATTTTTAAAGTTTAGGGACCAAAATTTATCAAAGTTTCGACAAAGGAAGAATTCCAATTTTAGGTCAAAGTTCAGGGACTAAAAACATACTTAACCCTTATTATTATATCATTTTATATTTTTATTATTATTAGTATTATTTGAGTAATCATTTTCTAACAATTCTAAGCTCTCCATTTTTTCATTTTCTAATCATTAAGAGTTTTATTTATTAAATGCATAGACATTTGTAAATATAGTGAAGAAGATTATAAATTCCATATCCAAATGAATAATTCAATTCACGAAGTGCACTAGTGGTCTATTGGTTCAATAGTACTCTGCCACGATACATACCTAGGTTCGATTCCCGGATGGTGCATATGGGTTTGAGATATTATGATTGATATCTTTTCAGTTGATGGGCCAATTTTACGTCATCAGTCACAAATCGATGATGTTGAACATGATTCTTAGGTTTTCTTTTCTTCTTCATTTTTGCGATTAAGAAATCTCATCAGTGATTAATATTAGTCTTTTATTTCATGTTACTTTTTTAATTTCAATACTAGAGCGAACTATAAAAAAAAAATTTATATAGCTCATAAATTTTTAACTAAAGAACCAACTTTTCACATTCTTGTTCATTTTTTGGTTTTTAAATTTTCGTCCTTAATACATAATGATAATGTATTCTAAAGACAAGAGTGGATTCAATATTTTAAAACATAAAAAACAAATAATACTTATAAAGTTTTATTTATTAAAAATCGTAAACATTCACAAATATAATGATGAATATTATAATGTTTATGTCTAAATGAGAAATTGATTCCCTTAAGAGTCGTCTAGTGGTAGAATACTACCATAGTACGTATTATAGATTTTTGTGCTTGATTCTTGTCTTGTGCATCGTTGTGAAAGCTATGATGATTAATGTGTTTTAAATTTTGGGGTCAATTGTTCGTCATTGTTCACAAAACGATGATGAAGAACATGATTTTAAGCTCTACATTTTTTCATGATATTTTTTGATTAAGAAATCTTGTTTAGAGAGTCTTTTCTATTAAATGCATAGACATTCGTAAATATAATGAAGAAGATTATAAATTACATATCCAAATGAATAATTCAATTCACGAAGTGCACCAATGGTCTAGTTGTAGAATAGTACCTTGCCATGGTACAAACTCAGGTTCGATTCCCGGATGGTGCATGTGGGTTTGAGCTATGATGACTAATGTCTTTTCAATTGATGGGTCAATTGTACATCATTGTTCCCAAATCGATGATGTTAAACATGATTTAGAGCTCTTCATTTTTGTTTATATTTTGCGATTAAGAAATCTTGTTTAGGGAGTTTTATTTACTAAAAGCTTAGACATCCATAAATATATTGAAGAATATTATAAATTCCATATCCAAATGAGTAATTCAATTCACTAAGCGCACTAGTGGTCTGGTAGTAGAATAGTATTGTGCCACGACACAGACCCAAGTTTGATTCTAGGTTGATGTTTGTGGGTTAGAGCTATGGTGATTGAAAATTGCCGAGTCAATTGTACGTCATCGTTCACAAATTGATAAGGCAGAATAAGATTCTGAGCTCTTCTTTTTTTTTTCCTTCATTTTTTGCGATTCGAAAATCTCATTAGTGATTAATGTTAGTTTTTTATTTAATGTTAGGCTTTGAATTTCAATAGTGGGGTGAATTATATAAAAGATGTTAGCTAATACATTTGAAACTAAAGAACCAATCTTTCACATTCTTGTTCCATTTTTGGTTTTTAATTTTCGTTCTCAATACATAATGATAGATTGTTCTAAAGATAAGAGTGGGTTCAATATTTTAAAACATAAAGAAGGTATACTATTTATAGAGTTTTATTTATTAAAAAGCTTAAACATTCATAAATATAATCATGAACATTATAAAGTATATGTCCAAATGAGAAATTGATTCCATGAAGCATTGGTGGTGTAGTGGTACTATATTATCCTACTTCGTATTGTAGATGCTCGTGTTTGATTCTCGACTAGTGCATCGATGTGAGAGCTATCATAATTAATGTGTTTTCAAATTCTGGGTCAATTGTTCGTCTTCGTTCACAGATCGATGTGAAGAACATGATTCTGAGCTATTCATTTTTTTCTTGATATATTCCATTTAAGAAATCTTGTTTAGAGAGTTTTATTTATTAAAAGCTTAGACATTCATAAGTATAATGAAGAAGATTATAAATTCCATATCCAAATGAGTAATTCAATTCACGAAGCATACTAGTGGTCTAGTTGTAGAATAATACCCTGCCACGGTTCAAACCCAGGTTCGATTCCCAGCTGGTGTATATGGGTTAGAGCTATGATGATTTATGTTTCGTCCTCAATACATAATGATAGTGTATTCTAAAGATAAGAGTGAATTCAATATTTTAAAACATAAAGAAGGTGTAAAACTTATATAGTCTTATTTATTAAAAACTATAGACATTCATAATTATAATGATGAACATTATAAATTCTTTGTCCAAATGAGAAATTGATTCCATGAAGCACTAGTGGTCTAGTGGTAGAATACTATCGTACTACATATTATAGATGCTCTTGTTTGCTGCATCGTTGTGAGAGCTATGATGATTAATGTGTTTTCAAATTCTGGGTCAATTATTCGTCATCATTCATAAATCGATGATAAAGAACATGATTATGAGCTCTTCATTTTTTTCTTGATATTTTACGATTAAGAAATCCTGTTTAGAGATTTTTATTTATTAAAAGCTTAGACATTCATAAATATAATGAAGAAGATTATAAATTCCATATCTAAATGAGTAATTCAATTCATGAAGCACACTAGTGGTCTAGTGGTAGAATAGTACCTTGCCATAGTACAGACCCGAGTTTGATACTTGGCTGGTGCATGTAGGCTAGAGTTATGATGATTAATGTCTTTTCAGTTGATGGGTCAATTGTACATCATCGTTCACAAATCGATGATGCAGAACATGATTATGAGCTTTTTTCTTCATTTTTTTTATGATTATGAAATCTTATTAGTGATTAATGTTAGTCTTTTAATTTCAATTAATATTAGTCTTTTATATACTCAATGAAAAATATATTGGAGATACGAATAAGTTTTATGACAAACCAATTAATTAGAAGAAATGAAAAATAGAAAGAATATATATATATATATATATATAGGATTACTTAATTAATTACGAATATTTCAATAATTAAAACGGGGGTGGAGATATGTCGGGGATGGGTATTATGGCGGGGATATGTTCATCCTTATACCTATCAACACCCAATTTCGTCCGGGTAAATAAATTTATTTTCAAAAAAAAATAAAAAAAATAAAAAAAATGTGAAACATTATTTTCTTCAAAGATTTTCAAACTTTAATTTAGAAAAGAAAAAAGAAAAAAAAAGAGATGAAAAAAAAAGGAATAAAGAGGGAATAGCCCAATTTGTTATTAATTATCGCACTCCTTCTCATGAGCCCAACAACTCAACCTGCTTTCTACCCTTGTTCTTGGAAGAGAAATTAGTGATATGATTCTAATAATGAAAAGAAATATTTCTTGAAATGGTTATAATCAATATTACTAACTGGGATTGATTTTGTGCTCTGATTTGTTAATGGTTAGAATCAATATTACTAATTTGGGATTGATTTTGTGCTCTGATTTACTATAATTTGATTCTTATACTGTGTTGCTATCATAACCAATTCCTTCCTTATATTGTTCATTACAATTAAGGCTGAGATTGCATTAATATTACAAGGTGCGAGTATAAATACTCACTCCATCATAACCACCTTAAAAAAGGAAATTCTCTACACTACTCTAATTCTTTCCCATCACCACTCCCACATACACACATCTTTTTAATCTCTCTTTAAAAAAAAATATTGAAGGAGGTAGAAGAAAGAAAAAAAAAACATTTTCTACACTCTCTCTTTCTCCATTACCACCCACATAGACAGACACCTCTCATCTTTATCTCTCTAGCAAAAAACAAAAATATTAGAAAAGGAGGCAAAGAATAAGAAAAAGAGAAAAGGTGAGGAGATATTGAACATTTTTTATGGTACGTAACTGCTAGTTCATTTTTTTTTCTTTTGATTTATTTTTATCAATTTTTTTATTATTCTTTTTAAATCATTAATTTTTTTCCCATTTTTTTGGTGTCTGTTCGACCACTCGCGTTGCATGACACCTCTTTTAGACTTTCGTTCCTTTTTTTTTCTAAAAAATATATATCAATCTAAGAATAAAATATAACTTTCTTTGTTTACTCTTTTATATCTATTTGGTTGCTCACGTCGCAATGACATCCACAACTACTCTAAAATAACTTTAAAAAAATATTAAAGATTTATAAATGATTAAAAAATAAAAAAAAAGATTAGAAAAAATTTTATTTGAAGTGTCTATCTGGCCGCTCGCGTCGCGTGACACCAATTTTAAAATAATACTAAAATTTAAATAAAAAGGTTTTTCAAAATTATAAAACAAATTAAATCATTTTTCAAATAATTTTCCAAATAGATTTTTCAAAAAGAACTATGTAACCCTGATTCTCCATTCACATGGAGATACGTATGAGCGAGGATTAATCCTCGTCGGGCCCAAAAAATCAAAAAAATAGTTGTTTTTTGTACATTCTTTTATTACTAATTTTGGGAAAAATTAAATATTTTGAAAAACCACAAAACTTTTGCACATTTAATTAAAGGTACCGTCTTAGGACGAACGTTGTGGGGTGCTAATACCTTCCCCACGCATAACCGATTCCCGGACCAAAAATCTGGTTTTTCGCAGACCTTGCTCTTTTTTATGGTCCATAGTTTCCTATAATAACTATGGTGGCGACTCCAAACTTTGTTTTTACAAAATTTTATTTTTTTGGTTCGTCGTCCTGTCGCGATTTCGGTTGCGACAGATGGCGACTCCACTGGGGATGCTAGAGATTCTGACCATGTATTTGGATGTGCAAAATTGTTGTGGTTTTTCTTCATATTTTTTCTTTCTCATTTTTTTTTGGTATGTGTTTTTTAAATTTTTTTTATATTTAGAATAATTGTATGTGTATATTCTTCTTTATTTTTGTATTTGGAATAATTGACAGGTGTGGGTTTAGGTATACATTGTGTTCTCCCTTCACACACACACATTTTATTCATTACATGAATGAGGCTCTATACCCGGGCTGAGTTGCTTAGAATTAGAGGGGATTGTGTAGCAGTGTCACAATGGATGTACTTCCCAAGTGGTCATTGTGAGAACCCCAACTAGAGTTTGTTTGCTTCATTCGTACTCCCACTTCTTGTTGTTTACCAACTGTCGTGGGAAATGCCATGAAGTGGGCCATAGCTCTAGTTGTAAGACCCATAGAATTTAATTAAATAAATAAATAAATAATTAATAAATACGGGAGGGGTAATAATTATGACATTAAATTATGGTTGGTATGATGTGGAAAGGTGTTAGCTCATGTAGTTGAGAGCACTTTGATTGTGTGAAAGGACTTGGGTTCGAGTCCTATGTATGATACTTTTTGTGTTATTATTATTATTTCAATCTATGAAAGCATGTTCTATTATGATATGATGCTTGAATTGTGATGGTTAGCATGAAACATGATTGGTTGAAGTGGTTATGCACTTGAGTGGTAACAAATGGGTCATGGGTTCAAACCTTGGAAATGTTAAATGGAACTTATGCTTATTTTTATTTTGCTAATGGTGACTTTAGAGGGAAATGGGAAAGGTTAACAGAAACCATGGGAAGCAGTACGGCCAAGGGGGGGCTGCATT
>Ga0214545_1009418_pt1 | contig 14900 bp, 7 predicted proteins | sample CNSS4metaG_FD_160064 | JGI IMG/M metagenome (GOLD analysis project Ga0214545, IMG submission 160064) | Root nodule microbial communities from cowpea collected in UCLA plant growth center, Los Angeles, California, USA - CNSS4 | ecosystem: Host-associated > Plants > Roots > Nodule | place: USA... | reverse complement strand
TATATATAAGAAGATCGGATTCGTCGGATGCTTGCACTTGTGGTGGCCTTTATTGTTCTGCAGAGCCATTGCCAATGGGTTTCACCCTACCACGCACAAGGTTAGCCTTCAATCATCTAAGGTCATTATCTTGCCAAAGACTAGGGCCTCCCATTACTCTCACCACTTGAATCAGTCTGCTTTACGTGAGACTAACTAATTCTTTAGAGTTTCGGGATGCAATCCTTACTTGAATCTTATCTAATTATATACACTACAACACCACCATGAAATCTCAACAAGAGATTTATGGAATTACATCTATCTCATATCATAGTCATGTTTCTCAAACCAAACCAAATTGTATCTCATGCATTATGATTTAATGCCAAGGCTCATCCAACCAATCCAAATCCATTCGTATTTCATTTCATACCGAGCAAGTCAATATCACATGTAACATACATAATCATAGATTCATACTTTTAAGATTAATTGAATCAATCCACAAGTTAAAGTAAGGAATTAAAATTCTACATCAATTCTCGCTTAAGTTAGAAATTCTCACTTAAGCTAGGAATTCTCACTTAAGCTAGGTTGGTCTCGCTTAAGCTAAAAGTTCTGGCTTAAGCTAAACTGATCTCATTTAAGCTAAACTGATCTCGCTTAAGCTAAACTGATCTCGCTTAAGCTAAACTGATCTCGCTTAAACGAGATTGTAAACAGGGAGCAATGTAGGTTTTTGCGAGTTCTCGCTTAAGTGAGACCTCCTCGCCTGAGCAAGATAACTCATCACTCAAAACGGAAGCTCATCGCTTGAGCGAGAGTTCGAGCAAAACTCAGGGCAAGCTTTTGCTACTCTCGCCTAGGCGAGACGTGCTCGCTTGGGCAAAAATACCAGTTCTCGCTGTTGTTCACGCATGTAACAACCAAGCATTCGAAACCAAACAACATCTCAATATTTTCCAGACAACCACAACATCATACAAGCATTATAAACGCGAAACTGAACTAAAAATAGGCAGATACTAAGAAAACATTAAAAAAAATCCTAGTTTCCCTTACCTTTGCGTGGAGCTAAACTTAAGGAACCCTTAGTAGAGGAGAACCAGGACCAAGAGCAGCTTTAAGAAGCTAAAAATAGAACAAATATGAATGAAAAAAAATGAGATTATAGTTGGGACCAACATGAAACCAAGCTTAGGAGCAGAAAAGGAACATGAAAGAACTTGAGTTTCGAGTTATACTTACACGAAACTGGAACATCTAGAGAGCTTGGTGGATGGAGCAACTCAAGCCCTAGTAGAGCCTATGTTGGAGAAAAGAAGTGAGTAAAAGAGTTGTCTTAGGAGTGAGAGGCAAAATGGAGGGTGAAGAGGGCAACTGGGGGATTATGGGGATTTGGGGGCTGTCCTTGGACCTATCTAAAAAGGCCAAGCCCAAAATGGTTTGAGACAAACAAAAAAAGGGTTTTACAGTTATAAAACATATAACAATACAAATTTTATAATATTATAATAATTCACTTTCCTTCCTAATACAAATAATAAATAAAAATATTTTATAAATAAAAACATCATAATCCGTACGCACGGATATAAGACCAGTCCTCTTAAGAAATTTTAGCCTTTTCACTTTATATACTACTTTTTGGATTTTACTTTAATTTTAATTTAATGATTATAACATATTCTTTTTTTAATTTGCTTTCAATTTTTTTAGATTAATTTTTTTTTTAAAATTAAAATAGTTATTTTATTAATTTCATCTTTTAAGTGAACTGTCATTATTTTTATTTGACCGGTTTTTTAAAATTAATTATTTCTTAATTACTAATGAAAACACATGTTCATGTATTTTTTCTATCATAATAAAATATAATTAAATTATTATTATTGTAATAATAATTATAATTATAAAGTTAAATACAAATAATTATTTTTAATTTTATTATGAATAATTTTTATTTATTTTGTAAATAATTTTTTAATTAAAAAATAATTAAGTTTAAACAACGATCGTGTGGAGAAAGCTAAATTTAAAAAAATTGACACTTGAAAAAGAAAATTGAAAAAATAATTATTTTTATTTTAAAAAACATTTATTTAAAGAGTAAAGTTTTAAAAAATAATTATTTTTATTTAAAATTTGGAAAATAATTGTGAAAAGAGAGATTCTCATTACAAACAGATAAAACTTCCTGCAAAGTAAATAATTTTTTTTTTACAATAAAGTTATAAAAATTATTGGGTTGAATATGTTTCTGATCCCTTAATTTTCTAGTGAATTTTGAAATTAGTCCATTTCGAAACTTTGAACCAATTTAGTCCTTCATCTTTTCAAATACGCGGATTTAGTTATTGTAATCAAATTTTGTTAGGTTTATTTGATGTTTCCTACGCATTTCAGGATTTTATTTGAGTTGTTTATACTGTTTGACACATTTTTGCTTTAATGTTAAGTCAAATACTATTATGAAACATGCTAGAAATGTCAAATAAACTTAACAAAATTTGATTAAAAGGACTAAATCCACGTATTTCGAAAGATGAAGGACTAAATTGGTCCAAAGTTTCATAATGGACTAATTCTAAAAGTCACTGAAAGTTAAGGGACCAAAACCATATTTAACCCAAAATTATTTAATTTAATTTGGTAATTACAATATTAACAACATGGTCATTACCATCTAGCTTAGCATGTTTGGCACGATGTACATCTACCTCTTGACCACGTTCTACCTCTACCTTTTAACCACCTTCTCTCTCTACCTCTTCACCTTCTCCCTCCCTTGCATGACATGTGGATAATATCTCTTCTTGTAGTAGCGACATCTGCTTCTTGATCTTCCTTATGCATCTTCCATGGGTTTTTAACTTCTTTAACAAATCTTTGTTGGACGTCGACTTCTCAGCAAAATGCGAATTTTCAAACTGTGGTTCCTCACCAAGATGCAACACTTCACGAATCATTTCATTGCCATAATCCTCTTCTCTCAAACTCCATTCCTAAAATATCTAATTGAAGACAAGACATAAGAAATTAGTGTTAAAACATAGAAAACATTTTAAATAAATAATTAAAAATTATCATAACTTATGCTTGACTCTCTTGGAACAACAACTCAATGCGTCTTGACTTTAAGTGAACATCAAGCCAAGCCAATATTCCTGGAAATATCGAGTCTCTATCCGGGCCAGATAAACCAAGTTGTTCAACTGTCCATATCTAAAACAAATAGCATTGCCCATTACATCAATATAAATATAGTCCAACTAAGAATCCATCATAACTTATAACCATGTTTACCTACAACACTGCTGCTGAGCCGCTAAGGCAAATCTCCCGCTGGCCTAGTGCCAAAAAGGCACGACTTAAACTCTTAACCAAATAACTATGAACAACTTTCACCCAATTGTAATTTGACAAATTGTCTATATTGTCTAAAAAACTATAAGGAATATTACTAATAGTTTTCAAATTCCTAGGAAAGTAAAGAACCACAAAACAAACAAATATATACAAACGACATACATTTTCAACATCATTAAACTCACTCTTTATAACACTTTTCATCATTTGAATAACATTTTCAATTGTTATTACTTTGTGTCTCAAAAGTGACCCCACCACTCGACACACATTTTTATTAAATTCAACATCTAATCCAACAACACCCAATCCTAAAGACATGCAAATGTCAGTACAACTTAATGGAACAGACTATTGCATCACACCAACATTTCAACATCTCTAACAAAAGAAGGTTGCATATTTGTAATGCATTGTCCATGTGCAAACACCATTTGAATGATGTTTCTTCAATCCTTGCACGGTTGTCCAAGATGAATCCATTCATTTTAACAATGAACTTTGTATAACAAAATGTACAACGACAAAGCCTAACAATCAATAAAATCAGAAAAATACAACTTCACATTACTTTTCACAAAAAATATGCACAACAACATATACAAAAAAACACAACGGAAAAATCTTTTCATTAAATGGTAATTTGACCAACCATCACTTCTTCATATCCTATTCATTGCAAAAAAAAAATATATATATATATAAAAATAACAATCACCAAAATTGTAACAAAACCAATTCAACAACACATAACACACGCAACAACAGAAACTTTAAAACCAAACCAAACCTAAAAAGAACCACAAATTCACCCCCATAACCCAAAAGAAACCAAAGTACATTTGTAACACAACCCACAAAGGACTAAACTTTCCACCACAGAAAACACGAACACACTACATTGAACGCAAAACCACCACACTTACAATCACCCGCGAATGTTGCCCAACAATCCAAAAATGAAGTAAATGGCCTACAAATTTCTCAACAAACAACAACACACAAACAACCCACATCAATATTCACTAACCGCTTGTTGAAAAAGTGCTTTGTTCAAATATGCTATGTCACCCAAAGCCCACAACTATGCCAAAGTAGAACACCAATCACCATCCAAACTACACACAATCACACTAAGAATCCACCCAATAATGGGGACAACACGAACTGCACACTAAACCACACTTCAAGCAAGTACTAATTTTGTCCCCTAAAGGCGAGAACTTTACCAAGCTAGAAACCATGAACATGTTGTTAGTAAATAAAAGGAAATTCACCAACCATCGTCAGCGTGGATGACAACAACAAAACCCCCTACTCTTCATTCCCCTAACGTCGATGTGTTTTCGTTCTGTTTCTCTTCTCTCTACGAACTTTCTACCAAAGACGATGCCAAGTGTTTTGCTTTTGCCTTTTGCCTCCAAAAACCATCCACACATGCTAGCATTAAAAAATATTAAATAAATCAAAATTGTTATGACACATCACCCATGTAAAAAATAGTTAAAAACAGATGTTAAAATATCATTTTCGCATATAAATTTCATGTGAAAAATTTCATGTGAAAGGGTAAATTATTTGAATTATGTTTAATTTAATTAACTTTTTAGAGTATTTCACAATATTTTTTTGTGAGTATTTTTGAATTCATTTTCATTTTGACAAAATTCGCACATTTACTAAGTATAGATATGAATATGAATAATACTTAGCTTTTAATTGGGTATGAGGACAGGTATGATATGTATATCTATCTCGTTCCTTTTCCTATAGTTTCCCAATATTCATTCCTATTTTCACTCTGTTCTTATTTATATTACTAAAATATTAATAGTTATTAGATAACCTAATATATATCATTAAAATTCACTTTTATTTTATTGTTATTTGACATTATAATTTAAATTTTATACAATTATAATTTATTTTTAATATTAAATATATTAGTTTGATATTGAATACTTGTTATGTCATTTTTTTATGATTCTTTTATAAAATTTAATTATTTGATATTGAAAAGAAAATGAACATAAGCATTAATATATTTGTTAGCCGGCGAGGATGAGAATGAAATAAGAGTTTAATACCATTAAATATGAATATGAAAATACATTTTCACTTCGAAAATTAGATCAAATAATAAAATCTATCCCTGTGCCATTACCGTCGAGAAAGGTGCAAATATAACTCACATTCCTTAACCTTTCAATTTCCCTGTCGTTGTAAGTAGACAAACTTCTGCATGCCAAACGCTTTTTAAAGAGGTAATAAAGTGGAACTCTTTGAGAGTAGTGGTGATTACTCTTTGCACACATTTTCCTCTTGCACCTCCATCGGGTTGGAAAAGTCTAAAATAACAATCCATAATGAATTTTAGATTACATAGCGACAGAGGACTATTTTCGGAACCCATTCAGAGGAACTTTGAGCAAGGAATCATGACAATTCAAAATACCTATGATGAAGTGAAGAATTAAAGATTAGATGAATAAATTTCTAAATCCATAATTATTAAATCTATGTAATTGGACTTATCTTTCATCTTTTAGTTGTTCTTAGATTTATTGGACACATGAAATTGGACTTATTTTTATTTTTATCTTTTATCTTTTAAACATTAAAGAGTTTATAAATATAAACCTACAATAAATATAAACACTTTACTTATCAATCTTCTAAACTGTGACTTTTTTTTCATTTCTTATTCATGTTCTTTATAATTATAAAAATTATAAACTCTAATTTATCTTTTAATATTTCATCTATTTTACAGGAGAAATTAAGTCAATAATGATCATCAACTTATTCAAAGTCAACAATAATCATCAACTTTTCTGGATAGGATTGTATTGCATAGTTATACAATTTGAAATTTGTTTCAAATTGTATAATCCAAAATAATTTTTGGATCCAAAAATATATTTCAGAAATTATCCAATATGTAATACATTTACACATTTTTGAGTTCTATATTACGCAATCTAAACTTGAACTTTTTCTATAACTACGGAAGTGTAGGAAGAAGGTATCAAGGTGATAAAAGAAATACCCCAGCGCAGTCAGATACAAGAAATGTTAATATACACTTGGTTGCATGGATCTCGATAAGATTGCAATTGTAAAATGTTGAAGAACAAGAAATGAAAAGAAATATGAGAGAGCTTTCTACGGCTTTTTTAATTCTATTTTTTCTTCCGTGAGTGGCTATGATTCATCTTAATATTACAAAGATTGCTACATTGAGGCATATTATGGCCACTTGACAGGGTATATAGACAACAGCAGGATTTCAAGATGTGATGTGAGTATAAACCTAAAAGCTAAAGGTAGCCGCTTCAGGAATGAAACGAGGTTTCATTTGATTCATTTTGTAATGTAGGACGAAATGCACATAGCTAAATCATGTTTACACGACAAATAAGAGCCTATGAAATAAATTACATTACCAAAATAATCCAACGAGCGCAGTAACTTCTGAATACAATACCAGATCAAGATTCAATCACCTAGTAGGCAAAGTGGCTGTCTCATGCTAAGCTCCAGTTTAAGCGAAGGAAATTGCTCCAAATCATGAGACGCGCTTAAAATTTTCTGCAATCAGTAAGTTTTGGACAAATGGAAATTATTTTTTCATTTTGTTAAACAAAAGCATATCACTATCACTAGATATAATGAAATCTAGCATAAAGTAGTTCAACTGGTAAAACGTTCTTATAATGGGCAGTGGAACTGGGGTAACTGGAATGAACTAAAACCCTGGTCGACATCGAAAGTAAAACCTAAACTCTAAATCCTAAAACATAAAATCATCAAAAGTTTATCAACTCCCCACACACATATTTATATCCTCATTTGACCTTTAATTTTGGTTTCATAATTAATTTTTGTGCTTAAAATGTTATTTTAATTAGGATTTATTTTAAGATAGCTAAATGAGCTTGAGATATAAAAACATGTTAAAAATAGTTTTTTAGTTGCATAAATGTTTTTTTGTATATTCTAAGGTGTTATGTTGCAGCTGCTGAGAAGCTAAAAAAAATCAAGCCAGTGCATGAAAAAAGCAAAAGCATGAAGACAAAAATGGAGGATCGAAATTTGGATAAAAGCAGTTCCATCAGTTACATGCATCACTACCATTGTTACATAGTTGACAAGTAGTTTTGAAACCATCTCCACCATTACATACTCGACCACAAACCCATAAAGGCCATAATAGCCTGGGGAACTGCCATTATCTTGTTGCTCACAGGATTGAGAAGGAGCAGAATAAGGTTTCATAGTGGAAGCTTGTGCAACATTGACAGAGATATTAGAAAAAGGAAGTTCCTCACGAAACTTGCCAAATTGAGCTTCTTGGAACAAGAAACTAAACATCTTCAATAGAGAGAGGATCAATTGGACTATGAATCATCATAATGAAGGAATATGTTCCTTTGGAAGGAAGTCACGGAAGGATTGCATCAATATGTTAATGTAAATAAACAATATCCTCAACATTTCCATATTGATTAGGAAAACATAGCTTTAAAAGTTTTCAAATATTTTAACATTTTTGTCTCCTTAATTTAGAGAGTTTGATTGCTATAAATGAAGGTGATAAGAATATAACATATGTGATTGTTATCAATAAAATGATTTTTTTTTTATTCTTTTATATAGTTCAAGTTGGAATCAGCTCTCTCAATTTTGGATGCTCAGTTTTTGCTGCTCTGTAAACAACCGTCATTGTCACTGTCCGCTACCACCATTGAGGTCAGTGGTAGGCCAAAAAGACATGTCTCACACTTGCGATCACAATGTTGTCAATGGAATTGCCGGTGGACTTGTCACACATCGTCACATGCCACCACTGGTCCTGACACGTGTATTCCACCCATCAGCTTGGCAAAGTCCACTGTCCATTGTTGCCATAGGCAAGGTCATTGGGATTTTTTAAGCCTATTTCAAAACTGAGTTTGTTAACTCAAATGATTAATTATCAGATATTTTTACTAAGCATTTATGGAGACCTAGAATTGATTATATGATTTATATGTTTGCATTTTATTATAAATACATTATCCTGTGCGTGTATTTACATCAAGGATTCAACCTATGTCTCTCTCTCCCTTTTATTTAAACAGATACCAATTAAATTATTCTTTATTTTCTCACAAAGTTCAAGTGTACTAAGCTTGTGAAAAAGGCTCTTGAGAACTGACAACCTGAATTTCGTGACTTTTGTTTAAGGATAAGATAACTTCCCTCAAGGAGTGATAGGAATTCATTCTCTAAATGGGATAGGTGCAATAATGTGAATTCCAATAGGTCGAAATCAACAAAGACTAGTGATTAGATGGATATGTGGTCGTGGAAGTTAGTTAGAGTGAGAAACAAAAATATTTCTCGTACATGGGGAAAGATGAGATGATTGGGGATTATTAGAAAAGAATATGAGAGAAGAATGGAAACATGAAATTGAAATTGTATCTTATTCCACACTCAACTGAGAGTTCAAGCTTTGTATATATAGGCATTAAATCCTATTGTTCTTGTTACAGACTAAGAAAGAAAAAAGCATCCAGTTGAATAACCGAATGTTTTACATCTCTCTAATAGGGATTATCGAGAATCTGGAAATAGAAAAGTCCAGAGTATGATGCTTTGACTTTGGTGGAGTATTTTGCTCTCTTTTAGCTATGCCTCTTATGTTTTTCTGCACTTTCTATTTGTTGTTGTCTGACAATTGGAGAAGATATCATAAGCCAATTCAATTAAAGAAGCCTAGGATATTCTAAACAAAATCATACAGAGGTGCTGACTAATCAAAGAAAATGTACTTTTAATCCCTATGCTAAACTAAATGAGCTGATGTCCATGACTGATCAAGAATCCATAGGGAATTACTTGACCAAAATTCAAGTGGTAAAACTCAATGAAAGATTTGCAAAAAGAATATTTTAGATCAGCAATAAGTGATCATTTATTAAAGTTAAGTTGAATGAAACATGTACTTCGGGCAATTACTAATTTACTATATAGACAGGCATGACAATTAAAAGTAATAAATCACCACATAAACAATTAAGAGTGTGTTATTCAACAATTACCAGTGCAGCAATATGCGCGTCTTGTAAAATATTCCCATCAACTTCCAATCTGGCAATAGGAAACTCAGGAAGATGTCCAGATTGTTTCTTTCCAAGCAAGTCACCAGGTCCCCGTAAGAGAAGGTCCATATTAGCAAGATAAAACCCATCTGATGATTGTTCTAGTACCTTCAAACGATTTAGGCTACTGGCAGTTGACGTTACTAGTATACATTTTGATTGCTTTGTACCACGTCCTACTCGTCCTCTAAGTTGGTGCAGTTGTGCAATTCCAAACCTCTCAGAGTTCAACACAACCATCATAGATGCATCAGGAACATCAACACCAATCTCAATTACTTGAGTTGCAAGTAGTATATGTATTTCTCCACTTCTAAACTTTCTTAACGTTTCTTCTTTTTCTTCACTTCTCATTTTTCCATGTAGTAAACCACAATTATATCCTTGAAATCGGTGTGATATAACTTCAAAATCTGCAGAGGCAGCACGAAGCTGAGGCAACTGTTCAGAAAGTTCAATAATCGGGTAGACAAGATAAACTTTTCCTCCATCTTCTAACTCATCCAACATCATCTGTATCAGAAGAGGGTTATTTAAATTGATATCATAAGAAAAAAAAGTGAAAGAAAAACGTTTCTAAAACATAGAAAACAATCGAAGGTCAAGGAACACAATAGACATAACAAGATATTTCTCAATAAAACACATAAGCTACTATTTAGTCATAACTATTGGTTTACATTCTGCTTTTGTAATAGAAATGACAATGCTAACACATCACTATGTTGTTTGCTATCCCAACTATGTCACAAACAACATCAATCATACAACATACCTCAATATCATAAAAAGAAAGAAAATACAAAGTTTGTAAAATAGGGTGTATATTTTTGTTAAGTAGTGGACTTTAAATCTAACTCAACCTTACAAAACAGGCTTGTAAGGTGAGATTTGTACCCACTTATATAGTATAAACTTGTCTTATCTCTAGTTAATGTGAGATCTTCAACAATTTTCTAATTTGTGAAAAATACAGAAAAGGTATAAATAGAATACAAGGGAATAAAACTGATCTTGGTAACATTAAATCTTATTATGGGCTGTACAAATCAGAATTGGATAATTCTGATTGATATGTCCTCATCTCCAACAGAATCTCATTTATGAGTTGATTTACACTCCTCCAAAATCTTGGTGGTAGATGTCTATCATACCCACCAGAAGAGATCTAATGCTATCATATGTGCTCCTTGGAAGAGCCTTTGTCAGGATGCTTGTTGTTTGTCTGCATGATGGAACATGGTCAACACTTATAATACCATGGTCAATTTTTCTTTTAATGAAATGTCAGTCAATCTCGACATGCTTTGTCATATCATGGTGGACTAGGTTCTTTACAATACTTATAACAGCTTTTTTGTGACATAATAACCTCATATTAATTCTTTCAAGTGTTCAAATTATCCAATTTCTCATAATAGAAGTAGGAAATGAAGCAAAAGCCAAACCAAGCAAATGATGGAGAGCGCTAAGTGAAAAGAAGAAACACACTTAAGCGAAACCAAACCAACAATGCACTTTGAAGCACAACTATGAGAAACTAGCTTAAGATTGTTAGTGTACACAATTATAGTTGTTACTTGTATCTAATAGTTAGAGGTTAACTATGCTATGGTCAATGGTCAACTATAGTCAATAGTTGACCATACTATATGGCTGTATTTTACATCTTGCAGTACAAGAATCCATAGGGAATACTTGTCAATATGTACAAAACTTTGTAGTAAGTTCAGTTCGAATAAAATCAGTTTCGTTAAACATGTCTGTTCTGTTTCTCTCTTAGGGAGATTATGATGGTATCATGAGCTTCTTTTTTAACCGATCATGCTTCCGCTTTATCTCGTTTGATGCTTATTTGGTGAATTCTTCTAGCGTCTTGTTTCTTATGTTCGTCACTGTAATTGTTCCTTCCAACAGTGCTCTTGAACCACTGGTTCGCTGCTTCGTGTTTGGTGCAGTCTTTCGGTGACACTTATTTCACAATTGCTTTCACACATCATGTTCGGTTCTACTCTCGCATTGGGTGTAATTGTTTTGGTGCAGTCCTCGGTGAAATTGTTTCGTGTTAGCGTTCAGTGCAGTTGTTACATGTTTTAGTTTTGCAATATATACTTGTGTTTTGCTCTGCCTCACGTGTCCTTTTGCAAATCACCTTTTTATTTGATTGTTTGAGCTACATCTTCTAGTTTCTTGCATCATGCTGCTACGTTATGACTTCCAATTCTATTTCGTCAATTTTCTAATGCCAGTTGCTGAAAAGCTAGATTGTACAAATTATCTTCACTGGCAGCAGTATGTTGAACCAACGATTAAGTCTCACAAACTGCAATCTTTTGTGTTAAATCCAGTTATTCCTTTTAAATATCTCACCAAACATGATAGAACACTTGATACTCTAAATCCTTAATACGAAGCTTGGGAAGTTCAAGATCAAACTCTACTTCTTTGGCATAAATCAACTCTCTCAGTCTGTTCTGTCACGTGTGCTTGGTGCAACTCACTCTCATGAAGTGAATTAGCTGATTGATATTTCCATAACCAGCAGGCTTGTTTATATATAGGTCCAATGGCCTAATTATTCTGAATAAGAAATAAAATAATCTTCTTTCTTAAATTTGAGATGTTATCAGAGCTCCTGATCCTAAGAGCCTCTGACCGTTGCGTAAAACCCTAAATCACAGGTCGCCACTACTGCGCCACCTTGAGCCACTCTGTTTTTCACTTGCAGCCTTCATTGCTCTGTTTTTGCGCTACAACCTTCATCGCTGCCTCTGTTTTTTCACTGCAGCCTTCATCGCTGCTAGTCTCACAACTTTCATTGTTGTCTCCCTATCTTATTGCAGTCTTCATCCATGGCTGATACTGAGAATTCCCTTACTAAAATAAGGGAAAAATCACACTGTGTTGGAGAATTGCAGAATATTCATTATTGGTTAACTAGGAAGAATTATCTTAAATGGTATCAACTCATCAAGACCATATTGAAGGGAAAAGGGAAGGGCAAGTCACCTTACTAGCAATGCCCCTGATGAAACAAATTGATGAAGGATTGACCCTAACCAAGGATGGAGGTACATGCTTAAGAAGACTAAGTATGTTTAGAAAGGAAGTTCACTAATCCTTCATCCATGTTCATTGTTTTCATTATGTTTGACATTTCCTAAGTTGACTTAGTTGAATCAACCTTAGTTGATTTGTTGACCTTTGACTAGGTTTGACTTATTGACTAGAGTCGACTTGACTTAAGCCAACATGCTAATACTTATTTATGTGTTTTGTAGGATTAAGTAAGCTTGATTATGGTGGGTGATGTGGCGCAACACTAGTGGAGAAGTGGAGATGAGATGGAGCATAGGTGAAAGAGAGAGAAAGGGCAAAAAGCATAAAGTAAAAGGCATAAAGCAAGTGTACCTATGTACCTTTGGTCTCTTTTGTTTTTAGCACACTTTGGCCACTTTTGGAGACATGAGACACCTTCTTGGTCTCCTTTAGTGCTAGAACGAAATTAGCCTTGCATACACCATAGTTAGCTCTTTTGTCTCTCATTTTGTAACCTTATTTGACCTAGTTTCTAGAAACTAGAGTTAGGTTTTTGTAGAGATATCCTTAGGTATCTTTTATTTGCTTAGAGGCCCCTAAACTCTTCTATTTAAGGAGCACTCTACCACTTGTACAAGGGTTGAACATTTTGAAGTAAAAACATTCTTATGTCTCAACCATTTGTGAGAGTTTCCTCTCTAGGGATTGAATACTTTTAAGCCTTATGTTGCATAGCAAGTGGTGGCACACATCCACTCATCTTCAAAGATGCCATAGCTTCTTGCCTAGCCTTGTAGTGGCGTGCTTCTCACATTTTTTACCATTCGTTTCCTTTTCATTTTATGCTTTCTTCTTCCTTTAATTGTTCTTGGTTTTCTATGGTTTATGTGCATTCCATTTCCTTTTTGTTTTGAATCAATCCATCATCTTCTTCTCTTGAGTTTTGTGAAAGGAACCTTCACATCTAGATAACATGCTATCTTAATGTCTATTGGAGATTTCACTTAGCTTTCTTAATCAACTAACACAATATTCAATAATTTTAAAAAGGAACAAGATAATCCTTTATCACAAATGCCAAGGCATGGCATGGTTGTATATGGTTGTGGAATTTGGGAAGTGATGGAACAAACCTATTCCAAGGCAAAGGATGTTAGCATGCTGCACAAATATATGATGTAAAGGTGAAAACTTTGGGAGCCAAACTGGGAAACAAATTTGTTACAGAATATGCCAATCAACTCAAGTCTCTATGGATGGAATTGGATCACTATCGCGTTATAAAAGCAAGGTGTCCGAAAGATTCAGCAATCCTTAAAGATTACATTGAACAATATAGGGTTTATGATTTTTTGGTAGGCCTGAATTCTGAATATTATCAAGTATGTATCCAAATTTTGGGAAAAAAGAAAGTCCCAGGAGTTAATGAAGTGATAGTTATCATTCAGAATGAAGAAACAGTTGAAATTTGATGCTGGAAACCCCAACTGTTGAAAGCACAACATGAGTAGTTGAAGAAGGAACAACCATGGTTATTAATCAAAAGAAAAATGGATTTCTAAATACAGAGAAAAAACATGAGGATGTACTCCTAAACATATTCTGGTAATTTTCCATTTTCTTTTGGACTTCATGATTCAGATACAATATTTACCCACTCCTAAATATTAGATTCCGGAGCCACAGACCATATGACACCCTTACCCTAATACTTCTCCACATATTATCCATGTCCTAGCAACAAAAGAATTTCCATAGTAGACGTACTTGAGACTGAGACTTTAAAATATATGAGTAGTGGACAACAGTACCACTCTCCTCCTCTTCTATTTATAATGAAGCAAGTACATATGAAAAGACTACTCTAAGATACTAGGCATGATTACATGCAACAGTAGATACGGCAGTAGATAGTTTCCCACACTCAACACCCTACACATAGGGTTAATGATACAATAGGTAATAATTCTAACACTCCCCCTCAAGCTGGAGCATACAAATTGTATGAACCAAGCTTGGAACAAATGAACTCAATCTGAGGTCCCCTTAATGACTTGGTCAACACATCTGCAAGTTGGTCATTTGACCCAACGAACTCAGTACAAATTTCCTTGGTCATCAATTTTTCTCGAACAAAGTGGCATTCAATTTCTATGTGTTTAGTTCTCTCATGAAACACTGGATTTGATGCAATGTGGAGAGCAGCCTGGTTGTCACAGTACATCTTCATGGTTTGAATTTCACAGAAGTTAAGCTCTCGAAGAAATTGCTTTACCCATATGAGTTCACACGTGAGAGACGCCATTGCCCGATATTCAGCTTCAGCGGTGGATCGAGCCACTACATTTTGCTTCTTACTTT
>Ga0214545_1009417_pt1 | contig 14901 bp, 12 predicted proteins | sample CNSS4metaG_FD_160064 | JGI IMG/M metagenome (GOLD analysis project Ga0214545, IMG submission 160064) | Root nodule microbial communities from cowpea collected in UCLA plant growth center, Los Angeles, California, USA - CNSS4 | ecosystem: Host-associated > Plants > Roots > Nodule | place: USA... | reverse complement strand
TAAAAAGTTATTTTCATCATTCAACTGTATCAAGTTGTGAAAAGAAATTATGGAGGGGCAAATGAGATATTTTCCAATATTTTCTTGGTTTATTCTGCTTTTCGGGTTTTGTTTTTTTTTTTTTTTATAAACTTAAGGACTAGACTAGACCGAATAAGAAGAAGAAAAAGAAAAAAATAATTAGTGATCAAGCATAAGCAAGCTGGAAAAATAATGGAGAAGGAGGAAAAAAATGGGTACTCCTTTCTCCCCGGGTAAAACAGCACTTACCGGCGGTTTTGAAACTCCTGGTATTTACCGACGGTTTCAAACTCCTAGTAATTACCGACGGTTTTAAAGCCCCTATAATTACCGGCAACTTTCAAACTCTTGATAATTATCGACGGTTTTAAAACTCTTGTTAATTACCGACGATTTTAAACCCCTGATATTTATCTGAGATTTTAAAACCCTTGGTAATTACTGACAGTTTTGGAACCCTGGTATTTATTGCAGTTTTATAATCGTAGTACCTATTCCTTGTATGTAGTTTTAAATCCTTTATACTATATAGTAATATTGAAAGTCCATTTTTACCCATGCAATGCAATTCATCATTTATTGATGTTTTTACTTTTTAAATTTCCTTAATTTTATTTATTATACTTTTTGAATGCATAAAATTCATAAAACATATGATAAGAAAAAATTCTAACATTTAGATATTTGTTTATAACTAGATATAACATTCATAAAAACAAGGAACATAGTTTATAAGTTCAAAGTAAATAATAAAGTTTAAACGTTCAAAGTAGTGAAATATTACAATATCTTTTTTATACTTGTTATAAAGTCAAATAAAATGAAAGTCTAATAAGATTCTTCAACTACAATGAAAGAAAAATAATCATGTATAAAGTCCAATAAAATACAATGAAAGAAAGTTTAGAATGAAAGAAAATACAATACAATAAAAGAAAGTTTAGAATGTTTATCACACCCTTCATATAAACTCTCTTGACTTTCTTGCATCAACTAAAAAAAGTCTTTAAGATCATCATTCATATTATGGCTTGACTCTACACCCATTTCCTTATCATCCACCATGCTATGATCATATTATACTTTTTTCTTCATATGAATTACACATCAAGGTTATTTCTTCAAGAAATAAAGTCTGGCAGTTACAAAATGTAATTAAAAGTTAAATTAACCCACTTCAAAAAGTGTTCAAAAGAATGAATTAAAACTCTTCATAATTGTGGTTTTTAAAGTACTATTTTAGCTAATTTCAAATACCTTATAAGAGTAACTATTCTCGGTGCTAGCTGATCCAACGGTGGTGGAGGCAAAGATAAGAGTTGCAGCTGCCTCGGAGAGGTGTCCTGATGATTGAAGATTTAACTCAAAGTCAACCTTGAGAAAATGGATGAACCAACCTCAATTCTTAGCTATTGTGCAAGTCGCTAGTGGTTGTTTGACTGTTTCATCCCTTTGTATGATTAAAACCCATAATAATAACACAAAATATCTTTATTAGTCTCTCAGTTTTTGGAGGATATGTTTATCAATGTATTTAAAAAGTGGCTGAGCACGTCTGAACATGTATCACAGATACATGCCTTCAAAAAGTATAATTAAGACATGAGCAATGTTGGACCTACATGAAAATTTTGATTTTGAACCAGTAATATCAAGAAAAAGATAACATTTTTATCCTGAGCAAACTCGTTATAAGAAGTATATGAAGGTAAATAATTTATGACAAAAATCTTCAAATATATTTCATATTTCACCCAATGCTAACTTATAATAACCACCACATGAACCCACCTTCTTGGGAATTTATTTGATTACATGTTTTCTTGGCCGAAAATCTTTCCAAACTTTCTATCATTCCTAACAAAAAGGTTTGATTAGATAGTTAACCACTATTTAAGAAACTAGTATAAAATATCTAAACTATGGCGATTTATCATTTTAGAGTAACAGAAAACAAAGACAAAGTACATAGTAGTTATCATATATGTGGATATGATGGTAAAATATGAGATAATTGTCAAAGTTATCTCTTATATATGTATTTGCAAAATATTACACAAAAAGTAAAATATTACATAGTAGAGCACTGAGTTTGAAAATTAAAATACCGCACACTATTTCAGACTCTACTCCACAAATCCAAAATTGCTCAGTGTCTCAATACTACCACCCACAGTGCAAAGATAGTAACAAAAGGAGAAACAACTAACAAAAGGAAACAATAGCATTCCAATATATTTGTCTGCAGTAATATATAAAATCTTTCAAAACACCATTCACCATTGACAGAAAAGTGATTAATGAATAACGAGACTTCCAAGAGCATGGTGCCAATTTCACAACAAGCAGATGCAGAGGTTGCAGATTTCAATAGGGAGTTGTGACGATTTATTAAATCTCAATCCCGATGCCATTGTCCTCATCTACTACTTCCTAGAAACCACATGTTTACAGATAATAATTCTCACAATTTTTCCTAGTTTAACTACAATTCTTCTTTGATTGCTACAAGGTGTCAAATTAGTCCATGACAACAGTAATAAGAAAATATGGTAATCATCAAACATTTAGATAAATAAAAGGGGTGAGGAGAGGAAGCATCTATATTACAAGAGAATTAAGCAAACATGTCATAGTTGCTTCAGACTTGGCTTGGGCAACAATTTGCCTCCCATCAGCTACTAATCCTGCTACAACCAAAAATTGAAAAGAGATTAAGGCACATATAAAAATACAAACCTAGAAAAGAAAATGTCCATTATAACACATTATCAATCATAACTAAAAGGTATTTTTTATTATAGAACAAACGTAATAAAAAAGGAAGTTATGCCTTTTTAACAGTTAATCTGACTAGAAATTACTCAATTGTTATTAGTTATGCAATGTAGGAGTGGGCAAAAAATTTAATTTTCTTGATCAAATCCACTTTTGCTCCAATGCACTCCATTTATAATCCATTTTATTAAAAATCTAATCCATTTAAAATCCATTTAATGGATATGGATTCCAATCTAATTTACATTTTATATATCTTATGGATTGGATATCCATTTTATAAATCAAGATTTTTAAATATGGATAATCCAAAAAATCCAATCCAAATTTTCAATTTAAATTTTTAGTTGGGTTAGACTAAAGGTTGAGATGAACTATACTAAATTCAGACTTGGATGAGCCTTGCTCGACGACCTATACGAATCGGACAGGCTCGACAACCATAAGAGGTTGGGCGGGCCTAAAGATATGAACGAGATAGGCGGGCCCGACAAACCGAACGAATCGATCAGGCCCAATGACCTGATGAGCCAGGTGAGCCCGAAGACCCAAACAGGCTAGGCAGGTTCGAAGATCCGAACGGGCCAAGCGAGCTCGAAGACCCGAACAGGCCAAGCGAGCTCGATGACCCGAATGGGTCAAGCAGGCTCGAAGAACTGAACAGGTCAGGCAGGCCCAAAGACCCGAACGGGTCAGGCAAGCCTGATGACCCGAACGAGTAAGGCAGGCTCAAAGAATCGAACGGGGTAAGGCGAGCCCGAAGACCCGAACGGCTCAGGCAGACCCGAAGACCCGAAAGGGTCACGCGGACCCGAAAACCTGAACGGACTAGGCAGAACCAATGACGAAAACATGTCAGGCAGCCCAAAGACCCGAAAGAGTCAGGCAAGCCCAAAAACCCGAACAGGCCTGACAACCCGAACGAGCCCGAAGACCCGGATGGGCCGGACGACCTGGATGGACCAAACGACCTGGCGACCCGGACGGGCCCGACGACATACACGGGCCTTACGACCCGGATGGGCACGACGTCAAGAACGGGCCGAACGACCCGAATGGGCCCGACGATCCAAACAGACCTGACGACTTGGACGACCCTAACGGGCCTGGCGACCCGGACGAGCCTGACGACCTACACGGGCCTTACGACCCGGATGGCACGATGACACGAACGAGCCCTACGACCCGGACAGGCCCTACAACCCAGACGGGCTCGACATCCCGGACAGGCCCTACGACCCAGATGGGCCCGACGACTCAGACGGGCCTGATGACCTTGACGTACCTGACGACCCAGACAGGCCCCACGATTCGAACGTGCCCGACTACCTAATTGGGCCCGACTATTTGGACCGGTCCGTTCGGGTCGTCTGGCCCGTCCGAGTCGTTGGCCCCATTCGGGTCATCCGGCTCGTTCGCCTCGTCGAGCCTGTTCGTGTTTTCGGGCCCGTTCGGGTTGTCCGGCACGTTCGGGTTGTCGAGCCCGTTCGGGTCATCGGCCCCGTTTGGGTCGTTCGGGTCGTCGGGCCCGTCTGGGTTGTCCAGGTCGTCGGGTCCGTCCGGGTCGTCGATCCCATCCGAGTCGTAGGGCCTGGATTTTAAAATTGCTTTAAGAAATTCAATTTAAATTTCTTTTATTAAAAATGGATTCTGGATTTTAAACTTAATCCAAATATTTGGATTGGATTTAAATCTTGATCCAAATATTTAGATCTGGATTTTAAAAAAATCCAAACTACTTTTGCTAAAAATATGGATTTGGGTCAAAAATCTAATCTAATTATTTGGATCTAAAATGGATGTGGATTGGATCATTAAATATCCGATCCATGCCCACCCCTAATGCAATGCATATAATATGATTTGAAATAATACAGCAGGAATAAGAGACAAACTTTACGAGATTACCTTATAACCATCAAGAGTTAACTTCTAATTGCTCAATGTAGTAGTCATTAAATCCTGCCCATTTTTAGAGTTATATTCAAGAAACATATATTAGCATAAAGGAAAGAATTTAGTTAACAAAAATACATTGGCTCCGAGTTTGATACCGTCCTACACTGTAGGGTTGGCACCGTCAATTTAGTTAACAAAAAGTTGGCATAGCTTAAACACAATTAAAGAAAATGTTAATGAATTTTCCCCACTTTGGAATCCAATTTAAAAATGATAATTGATAAGTAGAAGTTATAAGCTAATTATAGCATACCAAAATTAATTTTAGTTTATGGATAATTTTTCTTTCTTCTTTTCTCTGTACTTAGAGAAGTTTTCATGAGAGAACCTGATCATTCTTTCAGAACTTAAGTGATGAGTTTCCTGTTTCAATTTAGACAGAAGAAAGTTGTACCTTTCTAGTTGCGCGATCAACTTCACCGGGTAAACGAAGCCAGGCCGAATATAGCAAAGATTCATAAACTATAACATTGGGTGAGTGAATATCAAATTGTTCTGAGATTCTTGCAAATGTTTCTTGCCTCTTTATGTATCCAGATATTGTGATGTTCCCTTCAATATATCCACCAGTTTTCCTTCCAGCTAGAACATCCATCAAGTAGTCTTACCAGCACCACTTACACCCATCAGAGCTGTTAGTACTCCTGGCCTAAAGACACCACTAACAACCTTCAAAAGTTCTAGACGTTCTTCAAAAACTCCTTGTTGTTTCATTTCCTACAATAATACAACAGTTCTAATTATTTTTCCACAAATATCAGACAAAATTTAGTGCTATAGCAATTTCCTTGTCAACTTGGAGCAAAAAAAGTTGAAGTAGGCTCTAAAATATAAATGGGAAGATTTCACTTGAAAATTAAGTACCCGTGGCATGTTTATAGAATACTTGATCTCATCAAAAGTGAGGGATAAAGGTTGAAAAGGAAGAACCATACCCCTCCTTCCACTTCTGTTAGTCTTGTCATCACTAACTCTTTTGGATTTAGGCATGACTCACTTGACCCAAGGCACCTACAAAATAAATAATACACCACTTACAAAATTCAAAATAATTCGTATGGTTATCTCACACATTTCTAACATAGATTATGTATATACATCATGATTAATTTTGACCAACTTTTTTTTTTTTCCAGGAAAATCACTCCTTCACCTACCTTTCTTTTATCAAGCACACTATTTCCCACTCTATGGAATGCCTACCATGACATTGTTTCCAGCTCTATTGAATCATCAAGAAGCACTATATTAATTTTAACTATGAATCTAGAAAAAAAAAATCTTACTAGGTTTGTGCTACCAGAAACAAAAAATTGATGAAGAAGAAATTTTATCCAATTCGTGCATAGATTCAAACTAGAAGAACAACATAGCGATATCACCATACCTCTAAAACTGCATTTGCAAACCAAAACCACTGAACTTTTGATTAATAGTAATGAGTCCCAATATTAGGTATCTGTGGTTGCATCTGTAACCTCAAGAAGCAACAACTAGTGATGCTTAAAGTAACATGATATTAATCTATAAATAGTCCATTAAAGAAGGGAAACAAGATTTTGGTTCCAAACTTGGCTAAGAAAAAAAATATACCTTGATGATTGGGTTTTTCTGCTTGAGGAATTTTCCAGCACCTGTTATTAATCCTCCAGTTCCTATCCCTGTAACCAAAGCATCGATTTTCTCTCTTGAGTCTCTGCAGATCTCATGGCCCGTGGAAACATAACATAAATTATGGAAATCGAAAGAGTTAGGCAAAGAACTGAGTTAGGGCATGAGAAAGAAAGAAACTGAAATCAATTCAAAAATCGAGGGCAGCGACGCACAACCAAAATGAGAACTTCAAAATGGGACTGAGACGAAATTAGAGAGATAAAATCGAAAGAGAAATATCGTCACACGTAAGAAGAGGGAGAACGGTGGAAGGCACACAGAGAAGAGCGAAAGCTTCTTCATCTTCGTCGTAGGTACACCATGAGAAAGAGAGAAAAGTTGAATATTCAAACTGAAAATTTTAAAAGTTATGAAAAGGAAGAAATGAAAAAAAAGGTGAAACCTAAATTTCACTGGGGTTCATTTCGAAACCCCTGACACTTAACAGAGGTTTCTAAAACCTCTGATATTCATTTTCTTAAAGGAGGTTATTACAACCTTAACTAATAAACCCCATTAGAATTATAAATTTTTGTAGTGACACCATATATTTCAAACAAAAAATGTTTAGAAAAGTTCTGTATTTCAAAATTCAATTAGAGAAATTATCAGATTTTTAATTAAAAACAAAATTAAAACTAATAGATAAATATATCTAATATATATATATTTTGAGATCCATTAATAATATTAAACATATTCCAAAATCTGATAATTTCTTTAATCATATTTAAAAATGTGATAATTTTATTAATCGAATTTTAAAATCTAATACCACCTCGAATTTTGAAATCGAATATTTGTATACTGAGGAGGTATTAGTACAAAAATCAATAGGTATTTTAAGTATTTTAAAAAGGTTTGGGTACAGAAGAAAAGTTAGACTACATGAAGAATCCCTGTAGAAAAATACTGAGCTTCCGACCCAACAATCTCATGGGTTGATCCAATTCAAGTGACCGAAAAGAAGGGACAAAGTTTTTGGTCAATTTTTGCCTTATGTGACATTATTACTATTAGTATTATTAATATTATTAGTAGTAAAGTTATTACTCTTATTTGTAATATATAATATTATTACTATCATATATTTTTTTAGTAGTTACGTCTCAATTTTTATTAGATCATGATAAATTATTTTTGTAACTTAAAAAAATAGATATATTGATAAATATATGATTAGTTTAAAATTTCACTCCAACATTTCATTATTGATGTTTATACCCATTCAAATTTGAAGAATTTGTCGACCATTATTGAAATATGTTAATCTTTGACAAAAACAAACAAATTAAAGATATTTTACTTGATTGATTGTCTAATTCATTTTATTTAACTCTTAATGTTTCATTTTCTACAACGAAGATTCTCTATAAGGCCCAGTTTTCTGCCATAATATTTTAAGGGCTGCCTTTGATCGAATGGGCCTAAGGGCTGGCCCAAAAAGGCAAAATCAGACCTAATGAGCCCTAACCCTAACGCTTTGCTCACTTTCGTAAAAACAGAACTCTCACACCCTTGAGCTATTGTCGTCTTCCTCTGGTAGGGTTTCCTCCCAACCTAGATCCAGTGAGCTTAGTTTCGCCTTCTAGCTCGTGTAAGTGTTCTACACCTCATACCTCGTTCTTCCGCTCGTATCTTCGTAGTTCTAGTTAGGGCTTTGTCGTAGACTTACGTCAATACTCACTCCACTATTCTTTTCCAGCTTGGTAAATCTGTCCCTGGAGCTTTTGTGTTCTGCTGTTGGAGTTGAACCCTTCTCTTAGCCTTTTTCTAGGTAAAGGAAGCTAGGCCTTATTGTTGTAATTCGATTTTCTGTCGGTTCTATTATTGTGCTGCGATTTTATGGTTGGTGTGTCACTATGAGAGCATGAAATGTCTTGGTATGTTGTATGGAATTGTGGGTGTGACTATTGCAGGGAAACAGTGGCGAGGAATGTGTGTTCTCACCCAAGCGGGTCTGTCTCGCCTAGGCGAGACTTGAAGAAACAGGCCAGATCCACACTCGAGCTCTCACTCAAGCGAGAGCTCTCGTTTGAGCGAGGCTTCTCGCTCAGGCGAGAGGGGCTCGCCAAAGCGAGAACGCGTGAGGACTTTGGCTCGTCGCTGCAGTTTTATTGCCCAGGCGAGGGACTTTGTCTTTGGGCGAGGGGTGGCCTCGCTCAGGCGAGGAGGGGCTCGCCTAAGCGAGAATCCGCGTTCCAATAACCCTCACTGTTGGTTGTCTCGCTCAAGCGAGGGCCTACCGCTAGAGCGAAAGAGCCCTTTTGCCTAAGCGAGGGTTCCTGCCCTGAGCGAGGCTGATGCATGTGTTGGTGTGATGTTTGTTGTGTTTTATATATTGACTAGTGATCTACTGTATAATTTCATTACCCTGTTAAAAGCATGAATGAGTTAAGTATGCAAGAATTGTGTGATCTTTGGATTGAAAATGATGGGTTGGATATGATCTTGGCTGTGATCTAATCGAGATGGTTGGTATCAAAGTGGCATGGTAGTGATATGAGATGGAGTTCCATATTCATGGTTTGAGAATAATGGGTTGGTATGGATTCATTGGGAATATGAAACAGGTGGATTATGAGGAGCTGGTATGTGATATATATATATATATATATCTATATATATATATATGTGTGTGTGTGTGTGTGTGTGTGTGTGTGTATGCATGTTAAATCCTTCTTGATTGATTGAGTATAATTCGTCGATGGTGAGTGTGTAAATCCTTGAGATCTCTAGGTGGGATTTCAGGGTCGTGCTTCAGTGGTCGGGACGTAATTCCATGGCCCCTGTTAGTGGGTGTCCATGGTGGTGCCCCATCTATATAATTTGGTAAGGATTCAAGGTAAGGATTGCATCCTAACACTCTAAGGATTCAGTTAGTCTCACTTAGAATGGACTGACTCTTGTGGTGAGAGTAGCAGGAGGCCTGAAACTCATTAAGGGCTAACCTTGTGGGGGGGATTGATTCATTGTAACACTTGTAACACATCGCTCGGGGGTGAGCAGCTCGGGGGTGAGTAGAGGTATCCACCACAAGTGCAAGAATCCGCTGAATCCGACCAGATTATATGTATCCGGATGAGTCGAGTCGAGTCGTAGTGTATTGACGGAATGTTCATAACATGCTTGTATGATGTATATGTTGTTGACTATGAAAGTATGCCTGACTTCATGATAAAATCAATTTTGGCTCTAGCTTACCCTTCTGTTGTTTGTTGTGTGTTTTGTATGTGTGGTTCTCTCTTTTGCGATGATCATCAACTTGTTGATGTGAGCAGATGCGAGGAACACCCATGGTCATCAGGGAGGTGATGGTTCCGCTGCTTAGTCATCTAGATCTTTCTACTTTGAGTTTTTCTTTTTAGGCTATGGTCCATGTACCAGCTTAACTCTTAATTTCCTATTTTAATCCTGTTGAACTTTGTAGGGGTTGTGTGACGCTTCTTTTAATTACGCTTATTAATTAAATGAGACGTTACATTATCAAAACAAAATTCAGAATAAGATGAAAGATGGATTTCTTGAACACCATATGGTTATTTACATTCAAAAATGAATAATTGGAGATTTTTATTCTGAATAAATTATTGATGAATTCAAAATTTTTTACTATAAATTATTTTGGCTCCTCCAAAATTATTGGTTAAGATCGGTCATGAGTTATTATTATCAACTATAATTAATAATCAATATTACTATCAACTATAAATATTATTATCATTATTATTAATTATAATGATTTCTATTATTATATTAGGTTAAAATACCTTTTTGTCCCAATTTTCGTCAAATTTTTTGAAATAAGTCCTAATTTTGGTATTGTGTTCAAATAGGTCCTAATTTTCGTCAATTTTGTTCAATTGGGTCCTTTTTTGCTAACATTGTTTAAATCATTAACAACCATGAACAGTGACTGCCACGTGTCACTTCGTGGTTTTTTTGGAATTTTTTTTATTTTTAATTTTTAAGTTTTTTTAAAATTTTTTTTTAAATGTAGATGTGTCAACCAGTAGCGTGTCACGTGTCACTTCATGGTTTTTTTGAATTTTTCTTTTATTTTTTTAAAACTTTTTTAAATGTCCATGTATCAACCCAATAGTGTGCCACGTGTCAAAGTTAATGTTCTATATTTAATTTGGTCTCTATATTTGTTATTTTTGTTCAATTTAGTCCCAATTTTTGTTAACATTAACCAATTTGGTCCCTATCAAAGATGTGATCAAATTTAATTTTTATATCAAAGTTATAATGATGTGAATTTTAATATATTATATAAAAAATATTTAATAAAAAATGGGAATTTTAATATAAAAATTAATTTGGTTTCAATTTGGAGAGGGACCAAATTGGTTAATTTTAACAAAAATTGGGACTCAATTGAACAAAAATAACAAATATAGGGACCAAATTGAATATAGAACATTAACTTTGATATGTGGCACGCTACTGGGTTGACACGTGGACATTTAAAAAAAATTTAAAAAAAATCAAAAACAAATTCAAAAAAATAATAAAAATAATGAAAAAAAAAAACACGAAGTGACACGTGGTACGCTACTGAGTTGACACGTGTACATTTAAAAAAATTTAAAAAAATTAAAATAAAAATTAAAAAAAACCACAAAATGACACGTGGCAGTCATTGTCCATGGCCGTTAATAATTTAAACAGTTTTAGCAAAAAAGAACCCAATTGAACAAAATTGACGAAAATTGGAACCTATTTGAACACGAAACCAAAATTAGGACTTATTTGAAAAAACTTGACGAAAATTGGGAACAAAAAGGTATTTTAACCATTATATTACTAATATTACTATTTTACTATTATTATTATTATTATTATTATTATTATTATTATTATTAAGAACTATAATTATTATAATAGTTATTATTATTATTATTATTATCGTTTTTATTATTAGTGTCAGATACACATCTTACTTTAACTTACTATGTAGGAATCATGTTTCAATTACTTGTCATTTTTATTTGTTTTGTTGTTCATTTATCTTTACATTTGAACAATTATTTCAATTTAAAAAAATAGTTAGTAAAATTAGTAAAATAATAAAACTCAAAAATAAATTTTTTTATTATAAATAATTATTTAAATTTAAAATATAATAATTAAGAGGATAAAATTGATAAAATAAAAATGTCACCAAAGATGTTTATCTCTTATATATGTAGTTGTATTAATATTAATATTAGTAGTAGTAGTAGTATTAGTATTATTTTTTTTATCACTATGCGATATTATTATAGTGGTATTATTATCATCATCATCATCATCATTATTATTATTATTATTATTATTATTATTATTATAGTTAGACACATATTTTACTTTTATCTACTACGGGATCATATTTCAATTGCTTTTTGTATTTGTTTGTTATTCATTTTATCTCTATATCTTGGTATTTTTTGAATTTAAAAAATAGTTACTAAAGTTAGTAGAATGATAAAAATGACAAATAATTTTTTATTATGAATAATTATTTAAATTTAATAAATAATAATTAAGAGGATAAAATTGTAAAAACAAAAAAAAGGACACAAAAAATGTGTATCTCTTTATATATTTAGTTAGTGTATTATTATTATTATTATTATTATTATTATTATTATTATCACTATGGGATATTATTATTATTATTATTATTATTATTATTATTATTATTATTATTATTATAGTTAGACACACATCTTAATTTTATTTATTAGGAGATCATATTTCAATTACTTGTCATTCTTAATTGTTTTGTTGCTAATGTATGTCTTTGTATATAATTATAGATTATTAGTATGTCAACATAAGCCTTGGTATTTGCATTCTCATTAATATTATAGCATAAAAATTATTATTATTATTATTATTATTATCATTTTTTAGTTATTATTAATATCATTATTATTTTTATTATTATTATTTTTACTATTCATAGTGATGTTATTAGTATAAGTAATTTTTTGTAATTATAAAAAACCTTATTATACTAAATACTTTTGCTAAATAGATTTTTAATCTTTTAAAAATTTTATAATTTATAATTTATATTATAATTATTATTATTATTATTATTATTACTTTTAATGGTTAAATAAATATAATAACAATTATATTATTATTCTAAACAGATTTGAAATAAATAAAAAATATGCTGACGCGCACGGGTCATATACTATTATAATTATTTTGTAAAACCAATTAACTGAACCATATTGTGATATTAATTTTATTTATTATATTTAAAACTAAATTTACAACTTCATTTTATTAATAATAACATTTACAACAATATAACCTAATGTTCATGATATTTATTATTTTATTTTTATATTATTGTTATTATTATCAATTATAACTCTAATTATTATTATTATTATTGTACCACACCTAGCCAAACTCGACCAAATAAGTAAACAATGTGTATATCAAGGCAGCCAAGTATCCAGCCTAGGCCGAGTTAGCCTAACTTGTACCGGTTGTAACCTAAACTAAACATCTAAAAGGACAACTTGCACCTCATATCACCAACATAAGCCATCAAGGCAAGTAGCCGACCTAGACTGACTACTCCAGCATATCCAGTAAGATTAAAGCCTAGGCCGACCACTCCAATAAACTCAGTATGATGGAAGCCCCCGCGTTCAATAAACCTTAAGGGCCTGGGTTAGGGTCCAGACCCACTCACAGCCCAAGCTAGAGCCCAAGTCAAGGCCCAGCCCATGGGATGATCAGACATCATTAATGCTCTATAAATACACGTGGACCCCACGCATTCATTAATCATTGATTTGACCCTCTAAGAGCTTTGACTTACTTGAGCTTCGGAGACTCTTCTGCAGGTAACCCCTATTGGGTTCAAGCTGACATGTATCAACCGGGGAGAAACCAACCGAAGAGATAGCGGCTTACATGGTAATGTGACATTTGTGCCTAACTCATCTTATTTGTTCTCTGCAGGAACAATTATTATTATTATTATTATTATTATTATTATTATTATTATTAACTATAATTGTTGTTATCAACTATAATTATTATGATAAGTATTACTACCAACTATAAGTATTATTATTATCATTATTAACTACAATTATTTCTATTATTATATTACTATTACTATTATTATTATTACTATTATTATTAATTAGAACTATAATTATTATAATAGTTATTATTATTATTATTATTATTGTTTTTATTATTATGGTTACATACACATTTTACTTTTACTTATTATCTATGAATCATGTTTCAATTACTTTACCATTTTATTTGTTTTGTTGTCTATTTATCATTACATTTGAATAATTATTTCAATTCAAAAAAATAGTTACTAAAATTAGTAAAATAATAAAACTGAAAAAATATTTTTTTATTTTAAATAATTATTTAAGTTTAAAATATAACAATTAAGAGGATAAAATTGAAAAAACAAAAAAGGATATCAAAGATGTTTATCTCTTTATACATGTAGTTGTATTATTATTATTATTATTATTATTATTATTATTATTATTATTGTGACATCTCATTTAAATAGAATAATCTACTCAATAAAATATCGCATGATTATAATAATGAGAAGCAATCAGATGAACATAGAATATAAGAAAGGTAACTATTACAATCATCCAAGAGTGTACTGTGAAAGCAAACTTGGGCATACCACCATGCCATAAACAAACACAAAGGAAGTTGACAGTTTTACAAAAAGACAATGCTCCACAAGAGCTTTGAATTACAAAAAGGCACTAGGGTCATAGAACTGCTCCTGAGAATCACACCTACGAATCCACTAAGCTGCACCACTGCTACTAGCAGGTCTATTTCTAGGATTTCCCCCATCTGCTCCCACCAAGGGTGATCATCGCAAAAGAGAAAACATAATAGGAACATATGCAAAAATGCAAGGGTAAGCTATTGTAATATAAATTTTATCATGGTATAACAGACAAGTACTTAAATAGTCCAAGCATGCAACACAGTAGGCACAAAGAATTATGTTATAGCAAACAAGCAGGACACTATGACTCAATTATTCGGATACATATGCTAAGATCGGATTCATTGGACGCTTGCACTTGTGGTGGCCTCTACTGCTCTACAGAGCCATTGCTAATGGGTTTCACCCTACCACACACAAGGTTAGCCCTTAAGCGTCTAAGGCCATTATCTTGCCAAAGACTAGGGCCTCCCGCCACTCTCACCACTTGGGTCAGTTTGCTCTACCTGAGACTCACTAACCCAATAGAGTTTCGGGATGCAGTCCTTACTTGAATCCATATCTTAACATATACACTACACACCACCATTAGGTCCCCCCCCACGAGACTCATGGATTTACACCTATCACACACCAAACTCATGTTTCGTATATTGCAACCACCACTTTCATTTCATACATTCAATTCTCATTTCACCAAACCATCATTCCACAATTCCATGCCATAGCTCATATCAAACATTCCAATT
>Ga0214545_1009415_pt1 | contig 14904 bp, 8 predicted proteins | sample CNSS4metaG_FD_160064 | JGI IMG/M metagenome (GOLD analysis project Ga0214545, IMG submission 160064) | Root nodule microbial communities from cowpea collected in UCLA plant growth center, Los Angeles, California, USA - CNSS4 | ecosystem: Host-associated > Plants > Roots > Nodule | place: USA... | reverse complement strand
TATATATATATATATATATATATATATATATATATATATATATATATATATATATATATATATATATATATGAAGAAATGAAGGTTTACCTTAAAGAAACTTAAATGTAACACATTCAAGTTTTCAGCAATTAGAGGATTTTCTTAAATATAGAAAAGAAAATTGTCTCATTTAAATATATTCTAGAGAAAGAATTTCATCTTTTCTCCTTTATTTAACATAGATTTCTTACTTAGATATTGTTTGTCAGTGTTATATGGTAAACTAAATATATTTAACTTTTTATTCTATTTTTTTATCAATAAAAAATATTATAGAGTATTTATGGGGTACTCTAAGTCTTTTATAAATATATACGTGACAATTTTCTTCATAATAGGTGTAAAGGGTCTAAAATAAGAAATCATATTAAAATTCGGTGGGAAAACAATATGTATAAATCTACATATGAGTCATTAACTACTTTTCATACAGTGTAGTAAACATGAATCTTAATTACATTTTATATGATAAATGAGGTTTATCTAAATCATAATTTCCTTTCAATACTCCGAGCACAATGAGATGAGTCTAAACCTCAATCAAAATATCAAATTCTTGATGTATAAATTTGTCATTCAATGAAGAATTAGTCTTTTCGATATATGAGTCATTAACTACTTTTCATACATAGGTGTAGTAAATATGAATCTTAATTACATTCTATATGATAAATGAGGTTTATCTAAATCATAATTTCCTTTTAATACTCCGAGCATAATGAAAAGAGTCTAACACTCAATCAAAATATCAAATTCTTGATGTATAAATTTGTCATTCAATAAAAAATTAGTCTTTTCACCGTTTAACAAATAAAAAAAATATTTATGTTAAAAATATTATATTCAATTATTTTTTAAGTTTGTAAACCAAAATGTATCAAAATTTGTGAAATAAACGAGTTTTAATTTGGGGTCCAAATTTAAGAATTAAAAATATATTTAATCATTTAATAAACACTTGTCATTTAAAAAAAAAATGTATGCACTATACATCAATGTTCATCTACCATTGCCCCTTTCTCAGCACATCCTCCCTCACGAACACGACAAAATTCAGAAATGTGCATTGGGACCAGCTGAAAAATCTGGAATTTGGCCAACATTTATAGTAATTAAGAGTCACCAATTGTATATAATTACAATGACAATGACCCTGGTTTGTTTTCAAGTCAAAGAACCACGCACCTTATGCTCAAGTTGTCTTCTCGGGCTCACCATGGATGCTTATATTTGTCTTATATTTGTGTGAACTTGTATGAATTCAATATTCAATATTACTTTAGGGTTAGGGTTTACAATTTCATAAGCAAACTTATTTAATCCTTCTTCACTTTCATAAAATGTATTTTGTAAGGTTTTTATATCTCACATGGAAGGAAATCAATGACTAAATAAATTAATAATTAATAATGAAAAAAATATCAATTCAACTATTTAATAAATTTAGATTTTTTTTTGAGTTTTTTATGTTATTCCTATGTAGAGTCTTCAAAATATATTAATAGATACTCGTTTTGATATTTTTTAAAATATATTAAAAACTTTTTTGATATACCAAAATTAATGTAATTTACTTTGAAACAATGGCGGTTTAAAGATTTATGAGGTCTAAAACAAATTTAAGAATTCATTTGACTTTCACACTTTTTTCTAGTTTCAACTCATGTCTATCAACTCGTATCTATCAACTCGTGTCTATTGCTAATTTTATTAGAGATTTCATCTGCATTATCCACCAAGAGGCTAAACTCTAACCTAGTTAATAGTTTCTTGAGTTGTTTAGGTTTGTTGAGCCGTTTGATCAGGTGAGGGAAGCTAATTCATCTTGGTTTTAATAAATCTATGTTGCATGTTGTAATTTTGATCCATGAAATTGCTTGAAATTGTTGTGGTGTGTGATTATGAACCTTGGGTACTGAGATTAGGGTAGAAATATGCTATTTTCACTTAAGAGAAATCTCGTTCAGGTGACAACAACCCAGAATTGCACTTTGCTCTGTATTCGAGTTGTCACTCATGCAACAACTCCTTGTCCAAGTGACAAATCCAAACAAAAATCTTAGTTTCTCATCAAAATATATAGAAAAAACTCTCGAAACCCATAAATAAAAAAGTACCGAAAATAAAATCATACACCAAAAACACATTTATAATCCTAATACAAATTCAACAAATAGAATAAAAATATACTAACCAACAACAACACAAATAGAAAGAAAAACATACTAACCATAAATGAGATAAAACTAATACATACAGGCAATATAAAAATCATATGCCAAAACCCTAAAAAAAGTAACTCTATAATAGAAGAAAACAAGAGAGACAAGGAGTGACATTGGTAGATGAGAAGTCACATATAGATAAAGAAGACAATAGAAATCAAGATTGATTATAAGAGAATAAAGAGAACTGGTCATTATATTTTTTTAGAAAAAAATATAATTTATTGAAAGAAAGATTCTAATTCATTAAATATCATTTTTTATACAACCAAATAGTGATAATAGTAACTTAATTAAATTTTATTCTCAAACATAAAGTTATAATTAATTTATTTAATACATGTATATTACTATTAAAAAAGATTTTTTTAGACTATTATTTTCTTAAACATAATTTTATAATTAATTTAACATAGGTATATTAGTACTAAAACATATTTTGAGTCATTTTCCTCTTAAACATAATTTTATAATTAATTTAATAGAAATCTATTAGTACTAAACAAATTTTTTTTTGAAGTATTTATTTCTTAGAGGCTTAAAGCGAGTGTTTTACTTGATTCACCCTTGAACCGACCCTCCTTTGAACGTTCAACACCAAAAACATCAAGAGAAATTTTGTACTTTATTTGACAAACTTAACAAAATAATAAGATTTGTTTATATCTCTATACACTACTAACACACAAACAAAATATTTGTCTTAAAAGTAAGTATATTTTTCTTTTTTAACGAGTACAAAATAGTGAAACACTTTCCATGGGCATTAACTTAATTGGATCTTGTACTATGTAAGGCCCCTGACACATCTATTTCAAGATGGTCTTGATACATCTATTCCAAGATGGTCCTAATACATATAGTCCAAGATGATTTTGATATATCTAGGCCAAAATGGTCCTCATCTTTGTCAAGACAACCTACCAATTGTGTAAAGTCTGATACATCTAGGCTAAGATGGTCTTGACACATCTAAGTCAGGACAACCTTCATAGTGCACCAACAAGAACCACACTTATCACACGAAAGCTAGTACATCTCGACCTAAGAGAGGTATGTCAAACAGATGCAGGTAAGAACTATAGTAACCGCAATAGCGCATTAACTCAAGATGTTATGACAATTAAAATGAGATATTCATTAGCATTTATGGAAGAATCCAAGCGTTACTCGAGGTAATTAGTAAAAGACAAGTATATAAAGGTACAAATAAAGATATGTAAAGTTAATCTTATGCTTGTTATCCTTGCATATTCCGGTTCAACCGACTTGAGCATCATAGTACTACCATACTTTATAGGACAATTTGATTTCATACATGAACCAATCCCAATAACACTAAAAAATCATTTATCATAAAGAAAAATAGTTAGATTTATTCATTTCGTCAATTCTATAAAATGTTAAAGAATACTTTCTTATAAGAAAATACATATATTATCTCCTTAATGTACATTATAATAATGTAATTTTAAGATAAAGACGTGGTTTGTGGTTTGATTTGTGGTCTGATCAAAATTTATAATTTTGAATGTTCAATTTTCAGGCAATGGAACTTGCTGAATGTGGTGATAATGTAGCATGCGACTTATCTGCTGATACTAATAGTTCATTAGTAAGTATATAAGTAGATACATTTAGTGTCTTAATTTTACTGGACAGTTTAAAGATGTAATTTTACTGAACATATGATTCATTGCAGATGTGTCTTTCTAGGACCGTTGATCTTGATCCGGATGTTGTTTTATGTGTCATGCCCAGAAAAGATCTTTGTACTGCTAGTAACAATGAAGACATAGAGTATATTCCATCAAATTTCATAGAATTTGATCTTTTGGAGGACCTGCCATTAGCCCAATTGTCAGCTACAAAGACAATGAAGACTATCAAGAAGGAGAAATGATATTTAATTTATGAAAGCTATGGAAATTATTGTAGTAAATGTTGCTTAAGACTTTATGTTAGTTTCCTTAGAATTGTTTTGGCTCCTTCGTAGGATGCATTCGTTGATCCTGTTTTGATAAATTGTACTGGGGAACCTTCTTTGGTATTTTAAAGAGTTTTGGTTGTGATTACGTTGAAGAAAGTTTGAACACTTTTTGTATGTTGTGGCCTTTAAATGTTTAATTCATTGATATATTTACGGATCATATTTAGCAATTCATAAATCATAACACGTATATTAATTGTAAAATTGTAACCGTCCAGAGGTTTATGTATTTATAGTCAGAATTCAACATGTTATCCATTGTTTTAAGTAAACTACCATAATCAGAATTAAAGAAGACTGACATCACACCGTGTTATTAATATTCTTTTAAGTATACAACCATGATACGCGTTGATACATGATCCTTTTGTTACATTTGAACCTATGCATTCAGTTGAACATTTTCGTATATTTTTTATAACATCTTATCTGGATTGATTAGACATACATTTAATAAAGATACGCTAAAGTTTATAGAGCAATAGGAAATCATAATTCATTATAAATAGTCATACCAATTCAATTCATTTGATGAATAAAAATATGTGTAATATCTCCTTATTTGCTAACAAGTGAATGATTGTTTCACAAATTAAAAATAGATAAGTTTCCTGGTTCAAAAACTAATTAAAAATATATAACTACTCTCTTTACTTGCTAATTAGTGAATGAGTGTTTCAATAATTTATAAAAAATATAATTTAATTTCCATATGAGAAATAATTAAAGATATGTTACTTCATCTATGTTAATTTCTGTCTATGTTAATTTCTGTGGAGACAATTTACAGAAACGCAGTCCGAAAAATCATCTGATAGTGTTAAAAAAAACTGTGATAATTTTTACATAGAGCAAAGTACCAAAAACTTTAATAATAATAATAATAATAATAATTAATTAGATTCAGTCATATAGTGAACATTGTTCCCATTTTCTGATAATCAGATTCAACAATAATCCATAACAACGTATACAAATTATTCAAAAAAAATAATAACATTCCTTCTTGAAAGCTAACCTCCTACGGCATAACTTTTCATATGAAAGTTAAAGTTTACAATTGTCAGGAAAAAGGAAAAAATGTAACTATTTTTTCATATCATAAGCTCTGTTCAGCAGGCAAAAACTTCATTCATATGGCACCACCAATGGTAACATCCAATTTCCAAGTCAGAACTCATCCTCCACAATTTTCTTCACCCAACACTATCATATTCTGATTAAACTACAAAAGACAAGGGTTGATGTAATAGCTATAAGCATCCAACTTAGAAAAGGTGAACAAAAATACAGTATTCACAACATACCTCAATGAAAAAATTGCTGGTAAACAATGCATTTTACTTGGTCATTGTTGATGAGAGATAGAAATTCCAGAATATTGAGCCCATTGACATGAAAGCCACTCGAGTTTGAAGAGGTACCACCCTATACAGAAGACAACCAATGTAAGACCATAAATAACTAGATGATTACTGACATATTTGAAAACTAGAGAAAGAGTGCTCAAAATTAGTGAAGTTCATCACCGTTATACTGAAATCAAAAGGTGTGTAGCTTTGCTATTAAACTGTTAGTAATTAAAAACTGAAAGACCTTGATGTTGTCCGAGTAAGGTCCTATCACTTCAACATGCAAAATAGTCTAGGAACCATGATTGTACCGGTGATAATTAATTGAATACATATTTCCAAAGAAAATGAAATTTTGGCATTGAACTTTTATTTTGTAAATGAAGTCTTTTTTGAGTTTGCAATAAAAAAGAAAAGAAAAAAGAGGCTCCACCACTGTTTTTCACTGATTATGTGATCATCCAATGTTACTTGTTTTTCGTTGAATGGCTTGACTGATAATTAATTCACTAATTTTCCATTCAAAACTGTGTAGTTCTTTTACAACGTTGGTATTCGCTAAAGCCAGGGAAAAGACTTCATATGCAAGATATAAAAGCAGCTTCCAAATCTTAATATGGTACTCTATTACCTGTTTGACACATTGTTCACTATGTTAGATTAATTCAACATGAACTAATTTAATTGTTATAAGTGTGACAATAACTTGTTTTATCAAATGAACTGAACCTCTTGATTTGTATTTATCCTATGAACTTAGTTCATTTCATGCTGAAATTTATGGTTTAAATAATGTTTTAAGAGTTAAATATGTTTTTAGTCCAGCAAAATTCATTTCAGTCCAAAACTTTAATACATTTTAGTCACCAAATTTTAAAAATGAATGGATAACCCATTTACGTGAAAAATGTTACGTGTCAATTACATTTCATGCTAGCAATTGAGTACCGTTTGACATGTATCCACTTCAATGTTAATTGGAAAACACATTTGACACGTAAAAAATATTAACGTAATTGGAATAAAATGACTATATCCATTCACTTTTAAAGTTTGAGGATCAAAATGTATCAAAGTTTCGGACAATGACCAATTCCAATTTCGCGTAAAAGTTCAGGAACTAAAAACATATTTAACTCATTTCTTTTTTCTAGATATAGAAGTGATTACTATTTTTCTTCTCAATTTTTGTTGGGATACAAAAGCTTGAAGGAATATCCATTCATTTTTAAAGTTTGAGAATCAAAATGTATAAAAGTTTCGGACAGAGACTAATTCCAATTTCGTGAAAAAGTTCAAGGACTAAAAACCTCTTTAGCCTATCTTTTTTTTTTCTGAATATAGAAGTGATTACTATTTTTCTTCTCAATTTTTGTAGGGATACAAAAGCTTGAAGCTAAGGAAAAGGAAGTGAGACCTTATCGCCGAACGATCAAGAGGCTCACCCGGTGAGAAGAACGATAAGCTTGTTGGGCCAGCAATACATTCACTCAGCAAGATAAAAAGTTTTGCACTTTTTAGAAAGCTGCTTCTCGTTTAGCAAGAGGCTATGCTTGCCCAACAAAAGTCTAATTTCTGAAAGTGTGTTAAAAAGTGAAAATTGAACGTGTTGAAGTGACTTTTGGAGGGAGAACGAACCATAGACCTTTGAAAGTTGCTAGGTGAGGAAAAACATCGGAAGGAATTCCCACTTCAAGCTTATCATTTTCTTGGCTAATTTTCGTACTCCACGGGAATAGGAGTATCTAACTCCCACTTTCACTAGAATTGGATGTAATGAATCTCTTACATGGCTTTTGTGTTCTTTCCAAATGCTTTGTAAACATCAAGATTGAAAAACTTAGAAATAAGTTTCTAGACATAATTTTACATCTCTTGGTCACTCTAAACACTTACCTTTCATGCAAATCTTGTGTAAAAAGAACTTGGGGTATAGTATTTTTGCATGAAGGTTTAGAACTCATCTCTAAAAAATTAAGACCAGTGAGCTTGTTGTGTAAATGTTGGAGTTATGTTAGAGATATATTGATGAGAAAATGTGCATGAACTGAGTTCATGAAATACAACCTCAGTGAATCTTTATCCTAATCAAGTAGTATAATTTTAGGGTTGGTAGCTTTAAGTACTTTGAATTTACAATTGTCTCCACTCCTTAAATTTGTATTAACTTATGCCTTTAAGTCTTTAGTCCAAATTAAATCACATGGGTTAAAAATGTGTAAATCTCGTAGGAAAAGATATTTAGACTCTGTAATTTTACTACTTTTAGAATTTACAATTTGGTACATTTGAAAAGGAGTTAACAATTGTTACAACTTTCAAGTTCCCTAAGTAGCAGTTTTTATTTCTACTAGGGGATTTAGACTAACAGTACATACCTGTATAAATTGTGATTAGGTAGCAATAAAATGGTGTAAAAGAAGTACCAATCTCCTCCCAACAATGGTGCGAATGTTTGATAGGTAAAAGTCACACATTCTACAAAGATTTCTTAAGGATGAATTTGTTCAAATTGCTCTGCTTAAGATTTTATGGTTCTATTCAGATGAAAATGCTTTTCTCATTTATAATAGAGCACTTTTTATGGCAAGTTGGTAAGAGAAATTTTTCCTCTTTTCATTGTTGTTGGGATTTCCAAATGCGAACTAATTCAATATAAAAGGGAAAACGGTAAACATAAATAGAAGATTAAATTGAAGGATATGAAGATGCGCACCAGAAATTTAAGACACTGACAGGGATCCAGAATCTAAAACCTGCAAAGACAAGATACAAATGCTAGCATCAAGCTATGTGAAGTATGCATGATCAAGTTGTGATGCATAATAATTAGATAACAACATTTACCATAAAGTAACGTTGGAAGAGCATCCCTTCTGTATTTTTCTGGAAGCTCAGAGAGCCTCCGTTGCCATAAATTGTTCCATGCAAACACAACAGCAATGACACATGGACCTAACACAATCTGGTTTAGTAAAACCTGCCAGAAGTGAAGAAGAAACAAAGAGAAACATAGAAGGTATCATCTATCCTTAATTTCAGCTAGTTCCTGTAAATTAGATCAAATATAATTATAAATGAAGCATAGTACCTTTAACATTAGGTTCTGTACCGTTGGTTTGGGGAGGAAGTGGTCAAGAGACTGGTACCAGGCATAAGAACCAGGACCATACAAAAGGAATCCATAGGAAGTCATTCGAAGGGCTCGTAGCCAATCATGGTCTGAAAGGTGGCTCCACAGTTCATCCTATAACAGCCCTTTTCCGTTAATAATAACAAACCCTCTAAGTATCTTTACCAAGCATTATTATTGCAAAGAAAAAAATAATAGCAGCTCTCATTCACCATCTCAACATGATCAAAAGACGTATTTTTGGATCCCTGATCAACACATATCTATAAACTATCAAGCCTTTAAAAAGGTCATGAAAATCTAATATAGTAATATGAAACATAGAAGCATATTTCTAAAAACGTGGAATCATTGTCCCTTAATGAAAATTGTCCTTGTTGTGGATGATCTCAAGAAAGAAATAAAATCGATACTATTTTTATTTGAAGGCAATAATAAGAAGAATGCATGATGATAATGATTAACAGATTTTATTGTTCATAGTGATGCTCAAGAAGCATGTTCTTAATTTGAATTTTCATATTTGTAATTATACAACTATCATATTTTATAAATTCATATGTTTTTGAATATGTATCTTACACATTATAAACATTAAAGAAACACACATCTCTGTGTTTGATATGTATCTATTTAATTTAATACACGTATAGAATCTTTAGATATAGCAGATAAAACAGTAACCAATTGTGACTGGAAAAACATATCTGCAGTTCTCAACTGTTGATAAGTACATCCAAATGACATAGAAGTAACACTACAAAATATCAGTTAGAAGCCTTCAAGCATTCTAATTTTACATAAACAACACTCCCAAAAGGTAAGAATTCTTCTAAAATTCAATGAAGCAACGGATGAAACTAATTTCACTTAAAACTAACCGTCCTCTACTAGAAAATGTCATACATTTTCACACATTTTACTACCAACTTTTCCTCTCCTTAATTGAATTAACAATATCCTAAGTTACAGTCTTTGTGCTCACCTGAGATATATTGTCACCACCCTCCTTAGCTTTCTTCCAACGGTTGCTAAGCTGAGCGATTGTGTCGCCGGTGAGGGCGAGGGAGGCCGCAGTCACCGCTTGCTTAACCGGAAACCTGTAACCACCTCCGCCGGTTGCACCCACCGAACCCGAATTGCGGCGTACACGACGGCTTCGAGACTGTGGCAGCGGATTCCATTTCCACAGCCCCCAACACCCATTCCCAATAGCGTCCATTCTCCAATTTTACCCTCCAAACTCCCGATTTTTTCTCTTTTATACCAAAACACTAACTTGGGACCAAACAAACATCAAAACGCACCGTTTCAAGTTCATGATCAAGAATCCAGCAAGACCACAGCCGCAATTTAAAACCATGACAGTAGTATAACCAAATCAAAGGTAGAAACTTATTTATTAATGTTTTCTTCCAAGAAATCAAAAGTTAATTCATTTTGTGCAGGGGCTAACATAAAAAATAGCCCCAACTTCTTCACAAACAAATCTTTTTCAGTTTGACCTAACATATTCGAGAAGATGAGGTTAAAGAAGAAAAATTTAGGTAAAGTTTGAAGATGAATATCGATTAAGAATGAAGAAAATGCAATGATTAGAGAAGTACGTGTTGATCGCGAGCGGTAAGTGGAAGGGAGCACCGATGGATTGAAATGGGAAATTGATCTTTCACTTCACCACCTAAGGAGTAGACACGTTACCATACATCAATTTTTTTTCTTACTAGATTTATTGTGTTATTTTAATTGATAAAATCATAATTTAAAATTTAATTTTAATAACTAATTTTACTATAACAACTTCTGATTTTATACAGTACGAACTCAATTTAACTTTTAAGAATATTTTAAAATTGTAGGATTTTTTTATCATCACAATAGTAATTTTTCTTTTATGTGACTTCAAATGTTAAAGTAATGAATAATTGAACTAATAGTAATATTTATAAAATTTAGTATCATATTTTATTTATGAATACTATTTTAATGATAATTTTGATATCTATTATATATATTACATTATTTTAGTGATAATTTTTATATATATTAATTTACATATGTTTTTATTATATTAAATTACGATATTAACTCAATTACATTATTATAAAAAAAGGCTAAATTATTTTCATTGATTAATTGTCTAAATGTATTTCAAATGTTTTGTTTTGTTTTTTTAATTTGTCAACTTATATAATTGTCTTAGCCTAGGAGACTAACAATTATATATTGATTTCGGTATTCAAATTGATCTTATAAATAGTCATACCAATTCAATTCATTTGATGAATAAAAATATGTGTAATATCTCTTTATTTGCTAACAAGTGAATGATTGTTTCAAAATTAAAAATAAAGAAGTTTCCTGGTTCAAAAACTAATTAAAAATATATAACTACTCTCTTTATTTGCTAATTAGTGAATGAGTGTTTCAATAATTTATAAAAAATATAATTTAATTTCCATATGAGAAATAATTAAAGATATGTTACTTCATCTATGTTAATTTCAGTGGAGACAATTTACAGAAACGCAGTCTGAAAATCATCTGATAGTGTTAAAAAAAAACTGTGATAATTTTTACATAGAGCAAAGTACCAAAATTTTAATAATAATAATAATTAATTAGATTCAGTCATAATTAATTCCATATAGTGAACATTGTTCCCATTTTCTGACAATCAGATTCAACAATAATCCAAAACAACGTACACAAATTATTCAAAAAAATAATAACATTCCTTCTTGAAAGCTAACACCCTACAGCATAACTTTTCATATGAAAGTTAAAGTTTACAATTGTCTGCAAAAAAGGAAAAATGTAACTATTTTTTTCATATCATAAGCTCTGTTCAGCAGGCAAAAACGTCATGCATATGGCACCACCAATGGTAACATCCAATTTCCAAGTCATAACTCATCCTCCACAATTTTCTTCACCCAACACTATCAGATTCTGATTAAACTACAAAAGACAAGGATTGATGTAATAGCTATAAGCATCCAACTTAGAAAAGGTGAACAAAAATAAAGTATTCACAACATAACTCACAATGAAAAAAATTACTGGTAAACAATGCATTTTACTTGGTCATTGTTGATGACAGATAGAAATTCCAGAATATTGAGCCCATCGACATAAATAGATACTATTTTTATTTGAAGGCAATAATAAGAAGAATGCATGATGATAATGATTAACAAATTTTGCTGTTCATAGTGATGCTCAAGAAGCATGTTCTTAATTTGAATTTTCATATTTGCAATTATGCAACTATCATATTTTATAAATTCATATGTTTTTGGATATGTATGTTACCCATTATAAACATTTAAAGAAACATATATCTATGTGTGATACAACACGGGCTTTACTGATAAAGAGGCCCACTAGAGTGTACAAGAAACTTAATTGGCTGAAGGATTTTGTTTAAAAATGTTTTTCAGTAGTTTAAATATGTTTGTTTTATGAACAAGGCTTAGGCTCAATAAGCATTTTTTATCCTCTATAAGCTATTGGACCACAAGTTCCCTATTTAGGGATTGGAATGTAATGGAATGAGGCAGAGAGATAAATTTTTAACCTAGTTTTCTTTTCCTCCCCTTACCTATCTTAGTAAAACTGTAGCTGTAAGACCCGAGAAATTTAAATAATTAATTAAATAATTATTTAATAAATGCGGGTAGTAGGAGCCTTTAAGACAATTAATGTGGATTGCTATGTTTGCATTTTTTTTGTTTGTGGTCTGTGTGCGTTATCTTTAGTGGTTGACCACAGAATCAAGGTCAAACTTGATCTGTTTGTTTTGCAAGAGTTGGGTAGGGATTTTGAGAAAATCTCTTGATCTAAGATGCGCGTACGCATAAGGATATCTTGGTGGGCAAGGAAAGATAAGTTGGTTTGATGGGCCTAAGAGCGATGTTAGAACCCAGAAGCAACGTATTAGGCAATGGGATCTTCAATAATGAGTTCTTGGGACTAATACCACAAGTTTTGCGAGAGGAATCGAATTCAAAGGTTATAACAAGGGAGAAGTATTCTCGTATGATGGTCTATTGGGGATCAAAGGATTCAACCTCAAGATTAACTGGAAATCGACTCCTTTGTAAGATTGGGGCAGAAACGTAAGGAAAATTTGTTATTCCCTCTTTTCCTTCCCTGAGCGAGGGGATACCAACAAAGTGGTGTAGATGACACAAAGGAGATCAATCGACCATGGAGTACTATTTGTTGATCAAGAGGAAAGAAGGGGGCACAACGTCATGGAAATTCAAGTCGGCTAACAAAGATGGATGAAATATAAAGGCAATGGATTGTAGTTGTGAAAGATTTTTTAGACGCGTTTTTGAAGCAGGGACTAGAATTTCCATCTATGAGTGATGGGATTCACTACAACGTTGATGTGTGAAGCAGAATCAAGAGAAATTGTCTCTAATGGGATAGTTTCTACTGAGGATGAAAAAAAAATTAAAGAAGTAGGCGGAGGTGTTATAGGAGAGGTAGTGGTGTAGACTCAGTGAAATCGTCAAAATAACCAATTTGATAGATCTTGCAAGGGAGGTAGTGATATGTTAAAACCATCCCAAGGTATGTCCGGGTAAGGAGGAGTGTAGAGTTGAACAAGACGAAATGAACAGGAGAAGAAAGAGAAGTGGGTGAAACAAGATCTCGAAGATCTAATAATAAGGAATCAATGTAAACCCCTAGAAGGATTGTAAGACTTAATGGGTCGCTAAGGAGAATTCAGAGAGTTAAACTATGCAAGTGGAGTATTAACCAAGGCATGACTGGTACCGTAAGGGGCATTGGGTGGTAAGAGAGGAAGAATGCAGTGGTATGGGTAACAAGATTGGGAGTCAGTGACACTTGAACTGAGTTGCTGCAGCAGACCACAAAGAAATTTTGTTTAATCCAAGACTAGACAAATGCGCCACGGAACAAAAAAAAAAGTTGTATGCAAATACGAGGAGAAGGCCGTGAAAGTTTTAGGCTGGAGAGAATGCGATTCTTAGTATTACTTCAATTACTGGCAACGAAAGAACGATCAAACTAAGGAGGCGGACTCAGAAATTCATTGGACAGTAGCAGATAACATCGAAGATAGGTCCATCAGCCTATAAGATCGCTTTACCACCGCATTTGGCAAAGTTGTATATGCAATTTACAGTTAAGGAAGTATATTGCAAGTCTTACACTTGTGTAAGAAGAGGACGACGTTCAGGTACATGAAGATCAAATAGTAGGAGTTGGATTAATGAGAATCTTGGATTCTCAAGTCAAGCAACTCAGAGAGAAGGAGATCCAGACTGTGAAAGTCCTTTGGGACGAGGCAAACCAAGGGATGACTTGATTGATGGAAGACCTCACGAGGCAATCCTATCCACAATTGTTCCCTGGTAAGTCCAATTTTCGAGGACAAAAATCCTTTAAGGTGGGGGGAATGTAAGACCCGAGAAATTTAAATAATTATTGGTCATCCATCATTAAGGCACTTTTAAATGCCATTTTCGTTTTAGCACATTAATCCATCATTAAGGCACTATTATAAGAGAAATTTTAGGTGAGAGAAGAGGTTTTTGCATTTGTTATTGTTGTATAGGGAGAGGAGAACGAAAGTTAAGAGTTTCTTGAGGATTGAGTGAGGAAAGGAGCTACAAAGAGATAGAATCAAAGGAGGATTATTGGTGATCAAGGGGGAACTCACAATAATTCCAAAATAAGCTAAGGAAACTAGGTTAGGGGAGCTGAATCACGTCTTACATAGTTTTATGCATAATTGTATGATTGATAGCATGTATGTGTATGGTGTTTTTTGTTGTTCATTGACATCTGGGTTTCTGGATCCAGAAACCGCCTGGCGGGTCACTCATGGCCGCCAGGCGATACTAGGGGTGGCAAAACGAGCTGGGCCCAACGGGCCAGCCCGTGCTAAAAGGAACGGGCTGGGTTGAAGATTTCAACCCGTCAGCCCATTTTGGCCTGTCCCGTCCAGCCCGTCAACTTGACGGGCCAAAGTACGGGTCAGCCCGTCCTGGCCCATTTTAAAAAAATAAAATAAAATAAAAATAATTAAAAAGATTAATTTTTTAGATTATATATTTTAAATGTATAAATATATAATAGTATTGTAATTTAAATCATTAACACCTACAAATTAAGTTTGAAT